>JACCDY010357243.1_pt1 | contig 10590 bp, 10 predicted proteins | sample 7446391 | NCBI WGS metagenome assembly JACCDY01 (sample SAMN15323451, study PRJNA562643) | freshwater metagenome | isolation source: river surface water | place: USA:Blue River Watershed | collected 2017-08-18
CAGATGGTTTATTGGTTGTAACTCCTTATTACAACAAGCCACCACAAGCTGGAATCGAAGCGCACTTTCGTGCAGTTGCAGATGCAACTGATCTACCAGTGATGATTTATGACATCCCAGGTCGCACTGGTGTTCCAATCGAGCCCGACACAATTGTGCGACTTTCTGAACACCCAAAGATCGTTGCTCTCAAGGATGCAAAGGGAGATGTTGCATCTACATCATGGGTTATCAAACGTTGTGGAATTCCTGTTTATTCAGGTGATGACATCCTCAATCTCCCATTGCTATCTGTAGGCGCAGTTGGTTTTGTATCGGTTTGCGGCCACACCGTAGGCAAAGATTTACGTGAACTATTAGATGCATGGTTTGCCGGCAACTCTGCGCGGGCGTTAGAGATTCATCAAAAACTATTACCTGTCTATACGGGAACTTTCCGAACACAAGGTGCCATTCTTACCAAAGCCGCGCTCACTCTTATGGGTCTACCTGGCGGCCACACTCGTCTTCCACTCGTCGATGCGACAGATGCCCAGATCGCGCAGTTGCGTGAAGATCTGCGCGCTGGTGGCGTCGCAGTTAACTAATGAATCATCCGCATCCAAACCTAAGTACACCGCCGGCGCTTGTTGAAGGTGGCCTGCGAATTGTTGCGCTCGGTGGTCTAACCGAAATTGGCCGCAATATGACGGTCTTTGAATACAAATCCAAGCTGCTGATTGTTGATTGCGGAGTACTTTTCCCGGAAGAAAATCAGCCAGGTATCGATTTAATTTTGCCTGATTTTTCATATATCCGAGACCGTTTACATGATGTTGTAGGCATTTTCTTGACGCATGGTCATGAGGACCATATCGGCGCAGTTCCATACTTATTGCGTGAACGGGGCGATATTGCAATCTATGGCTCTGCCTTAACTTTGGCTTTAATCACTGCGAAGTTAAAAGAACACAGAATTTCTCCACTCACACGTGAAGTCCGAGAAGGCGGAACCGAAGACATTGGTCCATTTACTTTGGAGTTTGTCGCAGTTAATCACTCGATCCCAGATGCATTAGCGGTGGTGATCAATACCGATGCAGGTCGAGTACTGGCAACAGGTGACTTCAAGATGGATCAACTTCCTTTAGATGGTCGCATCACAGATTTGAGAACCTTCGCTCGCTTGGGTGAACAAGGCGTCGATCTGTTTATGGTCGATTCAACCAATGCTGACATCCCAGGTTTTACTCCCTCTGAACGAGAAATTATGCCCGCTCTCAATCGAGTGATCTCTTCAACACGGAGACGAGTCATCGTTGCCTCATTTTCTTCACATGTTCATCGAGTTCAACAAGTAATTGATATCGCAGCTCAGCACGGTCGAAAAGTTGTGTTCATTGGTCGCTCCATGGTTCGCAATATGAAGATCGCAGAAGAGATGGGATATCTTCACGTACCTGCTGATCTCGTGATTGATGCAAAGGATCTTGATCAGTACGACGATAATGTTGTTTTAATCTGTACAGGTTCTCAAGGAGAGCCAATGGCAGCGCTCTCACGAATGGCAAATGGTGATCACCAAATTCGTGTAGGTGAAGGCGACACAGTTATCTTGGCATCATCTTTGATACCAGGGAATGAGAACTCAGTCTTTAGGGTTATTAATGAGCTGACGCGTTTCGGTGCCAAGGTTGTTCATAAAGCAAATGCAATGGTGCATGTCTCTGGCCATGCAGCAGCAGGAGAACTTTTGTACTGCTACAACATTGTGAAGCCAAAGTATGTAATGCCAATCCACGGAGAATGGCGCCACCTCAAGGCAAACGCCGAACTTGCGATTCAATCCGGAGTGCCTCGTGGAAATACTTTCATTGTAGATAATGGTGTGGTTATCGATTTAATTGATCATGAAGCAGAAGTTGTTGGTGCTATCCCAGTTGGTTTCGTCTTTGTTGATGGACAAAGCATCGGCGATATAACTGAAAGCTCTTTGAAGGATCGCAGAATTCTTGGCGAAGAAGGCTTTATCTCCTGTGTTGTTGTTGTGGATTCACAGAGCGGAAAGATCGTTGCTGGTCCGGATATACATGCACGTGGGTTTAATGAGGATGCGGCAATGTTTGATGAGGTAAAGACTCGAATTGAAAAGGCTTTGGCTATAGCCGTTGCGGATGGAAACAATGGAACTCACCAACTTTCGCAGATTGTTAGAAAAACTATTGGTGGCTGGGTTGGGGGAGAGCATCGCCGAAAGCCGATGATTGTCCCTGTGGTTATTGAAGTTTAAAGAACGGCGCGCCTAGTAGGTAAGAAATTGCCAACCCTTTACGATCGGGCGTGTGGCTAAAAGAAAAAAGGCAAAAAGTAAGACTGGAGCGGTAAGCGGAGCTCTGGGTCGCGGCCTTTCATCTACCTGGCGATTTATTGCAAAATCTTTAGGAAGCAGTGTTCGTTTCTTAGCCCGTGGAGCACGTGATCTGGATCCAGCACATCAACGTGATGGCGTTGCATTCCTGGTTTTAATTCTGGCCCTCATCGCCACCGCCGGTACTTGGTTTAACTCCGATAACCTTGTCGGTCGCACGGTGTACTCGGTTGTCTATGGAGCATTTGGACGAGTCGGATTCTTTGCACCAATCGTTCTTTTGTACTTCGCCTTCAGATTATTCAGAGTTCCCGAAGATTCAAAAGCTACTGGCCGAATCATTGTTGGAACATTTGCGTTATTACTCTCATCAACTGGACTCGCACATCTTCTCAACGGCTCCGTTGGAACAGGTGCTACGGCAATGCGTCATGGTGGTGGTTGGCTTGGGTATGGCGTATCAACACCATTAGTAAGCGTGATGACATCGGTGTTGGCCTATCCAGTTTTACTTATTATTTTTGTTTTTGGAGTACTGGTAATAACTGCAACTCCAGTAAATGAGGTGTTTGCAAGAATTACAGCGGCAAGTAGTTGGCTATGGTCCAAGCGACCAGAGCGCACTGAAAAAGTTGTTGAAGAGTTCGAGGTAACCGACACACCTCCATTTGAGTCACCAGTTGTTGCTGCCTGGAACCTTCCTGTGAATGAAGAAGAGGAAGAGCTAGACGAGGAAAGTTTTGATGAGGAGTTTCCGGTCGAGGAAGCTTTACCGCCAGTCACTCATTCCAATGAAAGTACTGTTGCCGTAAAACGTCCTGAGCAATTGCTTTTGACCGCTGATGTTAAGTATGAGCTACCAGCCCCAGACATCTTGCGTGCCGGCCCTGCCGCTAAAGCCAAGAGCAAAGCAAATGATCTTGTAGTCGCAGCTCTGACAGAAGTTTTCCTACAGTTCGAAATTGACGCCAAGGTGACTGGGTTTATGCGCGGACCAACGGTAACGCGCTATGAAGTTGAACTTGGAAATGCAGTTAAGGTTGAGAGAATCACCGCACTTGCCAAGAATATTTCTTACGCGGTTGCAAGTAGCGATGTTCGCATCCTGTCTCCAATTCCAGGTAAGTCTGCAGTTGGTATTGAGATCCCAAATACCGACCGAGAGATTGTTGCTTTGGGCGATGTTTTACGCTCAACAGTTGCAGGTCAGGATTTACACCCAATGCTTGTCGCGCTCGGCAAGGATGTAGAAGGCAATTTTGTGTGTGCAAATCTGGCAAAGATGCCTCACCTTTTGGTTGCCGGTGCTACCGGTGCAGGAAAGTCTTCCATGATCAACTCAATGATCACATCTATTTTGATGCGCTCGACCCCTGATGATGTGCGTTTAGTGCTTATTGATCCAAAACGAGTCGAGTTAACTGCGTACGAGGGAATCCCTCATCTCATTACTCCAATTATTACCAATCCAAAAAAGGCAGCAGATGCCCTGACGTGGGTTGTTCGTGAAATGGATCTTCGCTATGAAGATCTTTCAACCTTTGGTTTTAGACACATCGACGACTTCAATAAAGCGGTTAGAGCAGGAAAGGTTTCAGTTCCCGAAGGCAGCGACAGAACAGTTGAGCCGTATCCATACCTACTTGTAATCATTGATGAGCTTGCAGATTTGATGATGGTTGCAGCAAAAGAGGTCGAAGAGTCAGTTGTAAGAATTACTCAGTTGGCTCGATCTGCTGGAATTCACTTGGTGCTTGCAACACAGCGCCCATCAGTAGATGTTGTCACTGGCTTGATTAAAGCCAATGTTCCTTCTCGACTTTCATTTGCTACAAGCTCACTGGCAGATAGTCGTGTTATTTTGGATAGTCCAGGAGCGGAAAAATTAGTTGGTCAAGGTGATGGTCTCTTTATCCCTATGGGAGCTAGCCGTGCAATAAGAATCCAGGGAGCTTACGTATCAGAACGTGAAATCGAAGCTGTAACAACACATGTTAAGAAGCAGCTAAAGCCACGTTACCGCGATGATGTAACAGCGCCAGTCAATCAAATGAAGATGGTTGATAAAGAAATCGGTGACGATCTAGACATTTTGTGCCAGGCGGTTGAACTAGTTGTAGGCACTCAGTTTGGGTCAACATCTATGTTGCAAAGAAAACTTCGTGTTGGTTTTGCAAAGGCAGGACGCCTAATGGATTTGATGGAGTCGCGTGGAATCGTTGGACCTTCTGAAGGCTCCAAAGCTCGCACCGTTATGGTGAAGCCAGATGAACTAGATTCAGTTCTGGCTACGCTTCGCGACTACTAATGCCACTCTAGTTACGCGGGGGCGAGTAAGTTTCACCCCTTTACATCACTCGTATGTCTAGTCACACTGACCTTTGACGACTTACACTTATCGCTCACCCTTTGGCTGTATTGAGGAATTTCCATGTCACTTGGATCAATGATTTCTAAGGCGCGTAAGGATGCTGGCCTTAGCATCGATGATCTTTCGGCAGCCACAAATATTCGTGGGCCTTTGCTTAGAGATATGGAAGCCGATAATTTTTCACAATGCGGTGGGGACACCTATGCTCGCGGGCACCTTAGAAATATCGCAACTAAGTTAGGACTCGATCCTCAAATTTTCTTAACTGCCTTTGAAGATGAGCAGATGCATGTAGATCGTTCTATGCAGGATCTATTGGTGGAAAATAGTGTGATGCGCGAACCGAGTGAAGCTCGTAAAGTTTCGTGGAAAGTGCTCGTTACTATCTCTGTCGCCTCACTCTTTGTTGCAGGTCTTGCTCAGATTATAGTTTCCAATAATTCAACACCAGACATCCCGGCTCTTATTGAAGAAAGTGCCGCTCCAACTGAATCCCCAAGTGCAACTACTGAAGCAACGCCAGTAGAAGAGGCAACTCCAGATGATCAGCCAACAATTTCAACAGGACAAGGCGTTGAAGTTGTTATCTCAGCCACTAGAGCAAAGAGTTGGCTCTTTGTTTCTGATGCAACGGGAAGAACCTTGTTTAGTGGTCAAATTGCTACCGGGGTCACAAAGACTTTTTCTAGCGATCAGCAATTGAATCTGAAAGTAGGTAATGCCGGGGGAGTAGATCTGTCAGTTAATGGCAAAAAAATCGATTCTTTAGGTGTTGATGGCCAAGTTGTTAGCGTGTCGTACGGAGTAGATTCCTAAAACCGATTGGCACTGTAAGATTGCGCAAATGAAGCGCACGGTTGCAGTTGTCACTTTAGGGTGCGCACGAAATGAAGTTGATTCCGAGGAGCTCGCGGGCAGACTAGCCGCTGATGGTTGGACTCTGGTTGATGATGTCGAGTCCGCGGAAGTTGCCTTAGTTAACACCTGTGGGTTTATTGAATCGGCGAAGAAGGATTCAGTCGACGCACTCCTTGAGGCAAATTCTCTCAAGGGTCACGGCACTACGAGAGCTGTTGTCGCCGTAGGCTGCATGGCCGAGCGTTACGGCAATGAATTAGCCGAAGCTTTGCCAGAGGCAGATGCAATTTTAGGTTTTGATGATTACAAAGATATTTCAGCCCGTCTTCAATCCATTGTGGCAGGTGAGTCACATAAGGCGCATGTGCCTCGAGATCGTCGAGCATTGCTGCCCATAGCACCTGCAGAAAGAGCAGATGCACGACAGGAAGAAGAGTTTTCACGTAAGCGTTTAGGAGATGCACCATGGGCTCCGCTAAAGATCGCATCTGGATGTGATCGACGTTGTTCATTCTGTGCAATTCCATATTTCCGCGGTTCATTTATATCGCGACGCCCAACTGAAATCATTTCTGAAGCTCGTTGGCTTGCTGAGAATGGTGTTTCGGAAATGTTCTTGGTAAGCGAGAACACGACATCTTATGGAAAGGATTTAGGAGATCTCCAGTTGATGGAGAAGATTCTCCCCGAAATCGCTGCCTTGCCAGGTGTGGAAAGAGTTCGGCTTTCATATCTTCAACCGGCGGAGATGCGACCAACTTTGTTGCAAGCAATGATCGCAACAGACAAAACCGCGCCATACTTTGACTTGTCTTTCCAGCACACCAGCCCAACTGTTCTGCGCCGCATGCGTCGATTTGGAGATACGGAAAAGTTCTTACATTTAATCAATCAAATTCGCGCCTTGTCTCCTGAGGCAGGAATTAGATCCAACTTCATCGTTGGTTTTCCTGGAGAAACACAAGAAGATTTTGATGATCTTGCCAATTTCATTACACAGGCCAAGCTAGATGCGGTTGGCGTTTTTGGTTATTCAGATGAAGATAACACTGAAGCTTTGAATTTGTCTGACAAGGTTGATGCAGTTGTAATCGCGCAAAGAGTTGAAACCTTATCCTCGCTAGCCGATGAAATGGTCTCTCTGCGTGCTCAGGCACGTATTGGAGAAAATGTTCGCGTCTTGATCGAGGATGCTGAGCTTCAAGAGGGGCGCGCTGCGCATCAGGGACCTGAAGTTGATGGAACAACTACATTTATTGGAACCAATTTCGCAGTTGGTCAGTATGTTGATGCCGTTGTTATTGATTCAATGGGCGCAGATTTGGTGGCTAAACCACTATGAAGTTACCAGCCTTTATAACTCCTAATTTCATCACTGTGATGCGTCTGGTTTTTGTACCAGTCGGTGCTTACACCCTCTTTAAGAATGGGGGAGATGATCCAACCTGGCAGTACATATCGTGGTGTGTGTTTTTCGCTTTAGGAATGTCAGATGTTTTGGATGGAAAACTAGCTCGTAGTCGCGGAACAATCACAGAGTTTGGAAAGTTCCTAGACCCAGTTGCCGACAAGTTCATGATCGGCACAGCCATGGTCTCTCTTTCCATTTTAGGAAGAATGCCGTGGTGGATGACCATTGTTGTCTTAAGCCGAGAAATTGGAATCACTATTTTCCGATTAGCGGTAATTAAGCGTGGAGTTATTCCAGCTAATCGTGGCGGAAAGATAAAAGCCATGATGCAGGGATTTGGAGTTGGCTTCTATGTCCTTCCGCTTGATGAAAGCCTGCACTGGTTCCGAGATGGCTTCATGTACATCGCACTAGCGCTCACTATCTTTACTGGCGTGTACTATGTAAAATCTGCTTTAACCACTAAACAGTAGGTAAGAAGAGAGACCCCATGGCGCTATCAAATGAGATCATTGGCTTTGCCGCCGAGATCGTTGAGCATCTGCGCCAACGAGGTGAGACGATAAGTACCGCCGAATCACTCACCGCTGGTGCGGTCAGTTCTGCGATAGTAACTATCTCGGGAGCATCAGATGTATTTGTTGGTGGGGTTACCGCGTACCGCGATGAAGTTAAAGTTTCTCACTTGGGGATAGACCCAGATCTAATTGAAAAGCACACGGTCATCAGTGAAGAAGTTGCTGTAGCTATGGCTAAAGGGGCAATTAAATCCTTTGGAACTACCTGGGCTATCAGCACCACTGGAGTCGCTGGACCTAACCCACTCGACGGACATCCTGTAGGTGCTGTGTGGGTTGCGATCGAAGGTCCGATAAGCCAAACCATCGAACTTTCATTGTCAGGTGAACGTGAATCTGTGCGAAACGCCGCTACATCAAGCGCGATTGCCACCTTTGCGCGTATTCTTAGACATCGCAGTTAAAGATCAGATTGATACTTTTACAAGGATAGGAGGAAATGACAATGGTTCTAGTTCGTGAAGCTGTTGGTCAAACCCTCCGCGCTGCTCGCACATCCCAAGGACGAACCTTGCGTGATGTTGCCCGTGATGCCCGAGTCTCACTGGGGTATTTATCAGAGGTTGAACGTGGGCAAAAAGAGGCATCCTCTGAACTTCTCAACGCAATCTGCACAGCATTAGGCCTAACACTTTCCGGTGTTTTTTCTCAGGTCGCTTCAGAGCTTAAGAGCCGTGAGGGCGTCACTCTCACTGTTGTCGATGCCGCTTAATAAGTACGCGCCACAAGTAGCAACTCACCGCCGTACTCAAAACGCAATTCTCGAAGCAACAAAAGAGTTAATTGCAACTACTGGGCTTAAGAAAATGTCGATGATTGAAATCGCAGATGTCTCGCAAGTTTCAAGAGCGACTTTGTATAACCACTACCGTGACAAGGAAAGTGTTCTTCTTGCCTTATGCGAATCTGAATTGCAGCGTTTAGTGACAGTTGCTCAATCAGCATCATCTGTTCAAGCTGCACTTGAAATGCTTTCACGTGAAGTGTCAGAGGACAAGGCGTTAGCCGCGATGCGGACCAGCGATCCCGAAACTCTTGCAATGGCTCTTGCTGCCCAAGAAAATCTTTTGTGGCGAGCATTCTCAGTAGCAATTTCGCATTTGGTTTCTAATGAAATGAAGAGTGAATTGGTTGTTCGCTGGTTGATTGGCCAAGCTCTTCACCCACTCACGCCTGAACAATCTCGAGTACAAGCAAAGGGTATTTCCGACATTGCGAATCTCTGATCTTCGGGAACGGATTACCCTGTCATTCGGTGATTCATGGGCCGCCTCGTTTTCATCGGATATAGCTATATCTGACCTCGGCAGTAAAAGTGTCAATGAAGCGTTAGCTGCAGGCTTCGAGCCCGATGTGATTTGGAAAGCGGTTTGTAAGGCTCATCCAACAGAGACCGAAAAGTACAAGTACTAATGCCGATAGTTGCCCATCAATTCACCGAAGATATTCAACGACCAGCCTTAGTCCTCGTGCATGGCTTGGGTTCGGCAGGAACAATTTGGAAAAGCTTGATTCCGCAGTTGGTGAAAAGCTTTACTGTTTATGCGATAGATCTTCCCGGACATGGCGAAGCGCCAATTGATGCTGATGAAATGGTTGATCCACACTCTTTGGCTGCAGCGATTGTGGAAGAGGTACGAAAGACTCATGGAGTACATGAGATGCATGTTGCAGGAAACTCATTGGGTGGCTGGATTGCACTAGAAATGGGTGCCGTCGCCCCTGACAGCGTGAAAAGCATTACCGCATTGGCTCCGGCTGGTTTGTGGCATCAGCGTCCGACGAGCAAATACCCACCGAGTTTGCTGGCACGTTATCTTGCGAAAATTTCTCGACATTTTATGCGAATTGCATATCACTTACCGCCGCTCAAGGCGATCGGATACAAAAAGATTACTCACTTATGGCGCGAGCTAAGTTTTGAATCATGTAAGGATTCTGTGCTGGCGATGGCATTGGCAACTGGATACATGCCACTGTGGAATGGAATCCGCGGAAGAAAGTTTGAATCCTTTGTGCCAGAAACCGTCGATGTCTCGATTATCTTTGGCGATTATGATTTAACACTGCCAGAAGAGATAGCACAAGAAAAAGAGGTTGCTCCTCATCATGCGCATTGGATCGTGGTCGATAACTGCGCTCATGTAATTATGTGGAACTATCCTGAAATGACGGTTGATTTCATCAAACGAACAGCAAAGATTTAACAATAAACTTCTAATACCCACGGCTCTTTGGTGGAAGCAGAAACTAATTCGCAAGTAAAGTTTCTAGAAACAACTGTGTGTAACTGTTCGGGAGTGACGATCCTTTCGCCATTTTCAAGGATGTGGCGAGTAACTTCGCCTCGAGTTTTCTTGGACATATGAGTAATTACCTTTTTCTGCCCATCAACAAGTGTGAAGACCTTGACCTCAATAGTTTTTTCTGTGGGGGATTGCCAAACGGTTTGATAAGTCGAGGATCTACAGTCGATGATCAGCTCGCTCTCAATCGCATCAAGCACCTGCGCAACCTTGGGGGCCATCTCTTTGTTAACGATTTTCTCCTTGTAGGGCTGGATGGGATCCAAAGGGCGAACCGCACCATACTTGGCGGAGATAATCACGATAGATTCTTGAGCCAGCTTTTGTTGCGATGGTGTCAGGGTTTTCCACCCCAAGGCGGCGTACAAGACCCCCGTGTAGACCTCGATCGCCGCACCTGGCTCAGGGGACTTCTTCTCCGATGGGGGCAGCAGGATCAACACCGCCCAAGTATGCATGGGGCGACACGCAAGGGCTTGTCAGTGGCACCTGTTACCTTTCGAACAGATGTTCGGATAAACTAAGACAGTACAACCAGAGCGGTTCCAACCTCCGCCTATAGCTATTCTCCACACCTGTTGTGGGGATCTGCGTAGTCCGTCGTTGGGTCTCCGTACCTTCTGGGCCAGACCAAACGAACTGCACACCGCAGGACGTTCTATCGAAAGGAAAGTACGTGGCTACTGAAAAAAGTAATAAAGCTAATGATGCAGCACAAG
>JACCDY010514623.1_pt1 | contig 10589 bp, 13 predicted proteins | sample 7446391 | NCBI WGS metagenome assembly JACCDY01 (sample SAMN15323451, study PRJNA562643) | freshwater metagenome | isolation source: river surface water | place: USA:Blue River Watershed | collected 2017-08-18
AAAATGGCACAAGCAAAAACACTTTCTCAAGCAGAGATAGATCAAGTCCTTCGTTACACAAGTAAAAGTCGTTATGCGGTTCGCAATCGTTGTTTGATCTTAACCAGTTTTTGGTCCGGCATGCGCGTCGCAGAAATTGCTAACTTAAAAATGCGCGATGTATTAAACGAAGATCGCACCATTAAGACTGAAATCCGTCTTTCAGCAGAACAAACTAAAGGCAATGAAGCTAGAGTTGTATTCATCCCACAAAAGTTACGCGATGAATTTTCCAGCTATCTGAAGACTAGAAAGATCTTTAATCCAGAGATTCCCTTCTTTCATTCCAGCAATCGACTTGGTTTTAATCCAAACACACTTTGTCAGTGGTTCTTTTGGACTTACAAACGCGCTGGAATCAATAATGCCAGTAGCCATTCCGGCCGCAGGTCTTTTATTACCTCATTGGCAGTTAAAGGTGTCGGTGTGCGTGTTTTAGCGAGCCTAGCAGGCCATAAATCAATTGCTGTGACACAAAGATACATTGATGTGAATGATGATATGAAGCGTAACGCTGTTGAGTTAATATAATAGTCAATTTGATTTTTAATTTGTATCAGTAGAGAATATTTCTTATTTTTATCAAGGGGAACTTCATGGCTAACAACTGTTGGAATAGTTTTGATATATACGGTAATGAAAAGGTAAAGAAACAAGTCAAAATTTGGGCCGAGGAGTTTTACTCAGTAATAGATAAGGAAGAAGCTGCAAAACTAAGTAAAGTTTATGAAATTTTCTATCCGGGCGAAGAGCCTTCATCAGTTTATCTTGGCAGCAAATGGGTGGAGCCTGATGAGGGCCAAGGTGGCGATATAGGGTGTGTTAGTGCATGGACGCCACCTGATGATTTGCAAGATAAGATTGCAACTTTGTTATATTCTCTTGATAAGAAAGTTGTAGTTTTAAACTATTTCTCTAGTGAAGATGGAAGTGCTGGTTACCGTATTTGCACCCCTTACGATACTGAAAAAGTTTATTCCCAGCGCACTGAGGAAATTAATGTGCTTTCTGGGGATGAAGATGAAGAAGCTGAGGCTGATATAGAGCTTCATAACCAATTTGAGACTATTGTCGAATATTTAATTGATGACATGCCAGGAAGGTCTAAAGTTTTGAAAAATCACTTAACCTCATTGGATATTGACTGGGATTCTTACAGGTAATGAATACGATTTCATAACCGTCGTTTACACGACGGTTATATTAGATCAGATTCGCCTGATATGAATTTCAGCATGCGTTTTCTCACATTGCCATCTGGCATTCGGTACGAATTTTCTAAATGATTTTTTCTAATCACTTCATTCTTAAGTTTGTTTGCATATTCTTTTTCTAGCCAAAGATAAAATTCTGATTTGTATTCTTTGGTATCAAGCTCAGTAGCCTTTAAGTAATCCGCATGATGCTCTTTACCAAACGGCATAAATTCATCGTTAAAGTTTAATTTGGTTGTATTAGGAAAGTTTCCATAAACTAAATTGTTTAGTGAGAATTTAGCCTTATATAAGTATCTGCCACTGATGCTGCTCAATCTGCCAAACAGAGGTGACTCTTCCCAGCCATGTAAACCTCTAATCCTCAAATGTGGTGATATCTGTAAACGATCACCAATTCGCCACATCTCAATCTTTGGATAAAGCATTCGATATAAGAGCACCCAATACTCTAGCTCAATCGTTCTCAACCTATATCGTTTAGTAAATAGCTTAAGCTTTGCGGTTGAAGTTTCAGCTAAATCCATATATCTACCATCGTGGTATTCGTCTAGCTTTTCTTTGATTTGCTTGAGTATCGTCTCTCTTCTAATCGTTACTGGTATTTCTAAGTAAAAAGCCTTTTCTTTAAAAGCGTGCTGTTCAAGATTATTTAGATCTAGCACTTCAACTTTATTTGGCCTTTTAGCTTCAGCAAAACTATATCGACCTGTTGTATTCCACCATCTATAAAAAACATCATCACTTAAGTCACCAACTAGGCTATATGTTTCCGCCACTTTAGGATCAACAGGTTCAATGTCTCTGGTTCTTGCGTACCAGAACACAGGGCTTAATCGCATGAACTCCCACCACCATCGATAAATGCTTGCGTCAGCTTCTTTTGCCAACACATCCTCATCAGCTCTAGTGAATCCAAGAATTCCCTTAAAAAATGGCTTTTGTTTTCTCATGACGTATTTATAACAGTTTATTTGTATTTTCGGAAGTGGTTGTTATACCAGCCACAATTCAACTAATGCAATTTGATATTCAAGTTGCAGCGAATTAACTGATTAACAAATATTTGAAAGGAATTGACATGGGTATGAGCAGCTTAGAAACAGTAGTTTCAATTTGGAACGTAACAGACAAGAACGGTGGTCGATTTGATCTTTATGAAGGCCAAGAAGAGCTATACCAAAGAGAAATGGCTAGAGGAGCTGGCTACGGACATGGCCCAGTAAATGTTATGAACTTTGATTATTTAGAAAACTAAAAGGAGACGGATATGGCTAAACGATCGAATAAAACATTAGTGCTCAGCTTAATTGCTGAGGCAGATGAAGTAGCAAAAGAGCACGACAGCTATCACGAGCAGTATGTCGTATCTGCAAACGAAATCTTATACAAGCTGCTAGCAAATATGCTTCTGGTTTGTATAAGCGTTGAGGGGAGTGGTGAGGCTGATCGCGTAGTAAAAGAAATGCGCAGTAAGTTGAAATCCGACTTCGGCATTAAGACTCAGTCTAACAGTCGCACTAGTTCAATTGTAGTTCGCTACATTGTGCGTTCAAGTCGGAAAACAGCACACGTATATGGACGAGTCATTGAGGTCGCAATGGCTAATAGTATTTCCCCTGAGCAGCTTCCTGATTTTATCCGTGACAGAGGTGGCATTGAGGAGATACGCCTTTCAGTGTCGAACGCAGAGGAAAAGAAAGCAGATTCAGACAGGTGGGCTAATGCACGTGATGCGCTGACAGGAATGCTTTATAAACGTGAGCCTATTGGCAAAGTTGTATTGAACAACAATGTGCGACTGCCTTACGCATCTGACGTGGCTTTTAGCTATCTCATCTGTAATAGAAATGACAGAACAGGTGAAATTGATGTTCTTGGTGCAGTTTATCCAAGCTCAGACATCGAAAAACGCGCTTTAAATCTTTATGCAATTAACAGTATTGCCATGAAGCACAACAGAACAAATAAGTTTTATGAGCTTTGCCAGCAATTTGGTTTTAATCAAGACATGCTGATTGATTGGATGAAGGCAAACGGTTTTGAAACTGATGAGTTGGCAAAGAACTTCACTAAAGCACTTATTTCTCAAGCTAACGAATTAAACACTAAAGGAGAGTAATGATGGAAAAACAACAATATGTGAACACATTTAATATTAACTCGAATCTAAGTGCAAAAGCTGTAATCAATCTTCAGCCTCTTGGAATTCATACAACGGTGCTAACTACTATTGGTGAGATTGAAGAGTTGATGACGGAGTTTGATAATCAGCCAGATAAGATTTGGTGCAATGGACTAGGTAAACAATATATGTACAAGATGCTTCTTAGGGAATTAAAAAAGCAAGATCTTTATTTCACAAAACGTCCTAACAAAGTAAAGCTTAGCAATATTAAATGGATTGAATTCTGCGATGACTGTCTCATTTTATTTGTTTTAGATGCATTTTTAAACGGGCAAATTGTTAAGTTAATGCACCCAGACCAATATAAAGCAATGATCAAAAACACACCTTTCGATGGTACGACTGGAGATATGCCCGACTTAATCGAAGGCATTCCAACGTTTAATTAGATTAATGCTCAAGGAAAGCATCGTTACATAAGTAACGGTGACTTCACCACAACAAGGAGAAAAAAATGGTTTGCAATTGGCATCTTAAAGATACTAGATGGGGTAAGAATCCTACAGTCGTTACTATTCATACATTAGTAGTTAATATCAACAAGTATGAATTTTGTATGATTGACTATGCGGTGAATGCATTAAATGGATATAAACATGAATGGACTAATGAGAATGTCAGCAAGGCGCTGCAATTTCTTACTCCATATTTGAGAGCTATGGGCATTAGAGGAAAGCATGCAGTTTATGGCGTTGCATTCCCAAAAACTTTCATAAAGATTTAGTCTGAAAGTTAATACTCACTAATCAACATCAACACCCAAAACTCGCCTGCCCAAACAGCGTAGAACATAAAGTTTTCTAATGGAAAATCTGTATATTCTATTTGCTGTTTGGTTAGTGCGTGGGTGTTGCCATCTTCCACTACAATTTCTGCACCAACGCCTCGCTTGTTTAATTTCAAGCAAGTGAAGCTTTCTATATTTGGATCCACACTAGCTAAGTGTGATGCATATAAATCCATTAGCCAATAACAACCCGCTTCATCAGCAAGATATTTAGTGCCATCGGTTAATACTACTTGAGGGTAAATGCGATGGTACTTTTCTGTACCAGTAAACTGCGCTAGTGCGCATTTAAGATCTGTTGTTTCCATAACTCGCTCATAGAATGATATGAACAAGTATTTGGTCTTTTGATTAAATGGACAACCGAAAAAACTAATCTAGATTCCAAGTACTTCCGCTATTAATCAACTGACGACTTTCTTCACCACGAAGTTGATGAACGGCTTTCACTGCATCTAGATGACTGTAATGTTTTTCAATCATCCCAATACTAGTACCCATCTGTTTTGCTAGTGTGTGCGGTGATACAGCATCATGGATAAGCATAAGTGTGGCGTATGTATGACGAAGTCCATACAGCTGTCTTTTCTTTCCATCTTTAGTTTTAATCAAGCCTGTTTCAGTCAAGAACGTATCAAACAATCTTCTAAAACTTGTTGGCGGTAACAGTTTAATTTCTGCTTCCAAGTTGCCGCGTTTTTTGCTTTGGTACTCCTTAAACAAGAACACCAATTCATTACCTTTTTCCTTAATCGTATCCTCTATACTCAAATCAAAGTTTCGTTTAGCAATACGCTCTAACGCCTGCACTGTTTCCAATCTGCCAGTTGCCGTTCTACCACCAGTGCGCTTGCCTGTTTTGCCAGTTTTTATGCGAAGAAATGCTGTGTGATTCGATTCAACGACAGTGACTTCCTCGTTGTCATTGCCGTCTTCGTTAGTTTCAATAACTTCACCAGTTTTAACAACTACTGGATACATTTTGGTTGAGATGTGATGCCACTTCAAGTCTAGTATTTCTTTGCCAGGCCTTGCGCCTGTGTCTAACAAAATTTCAATATAGTCACACATCAAAGCACGCAGCTCTTTTGTATCTTCACGGCCATTATTAATAAAATCGTAATAATGCGCTCTGATAATTCTCACTTCTTCTAATGTGAATTCTTCGCGCTTCTCGCTAGCTTTACCTTTAGTCTTTAATTCAGGTTTTCTAGTGGCTACCATGTAGCCCCTATAAATCGCTTCCTCAAATATTCTGTTCAGTGCAGCGTTGTGAGTGAGTAAGGTGCTTTTAGTAGGCGCCTTGCCCATTTTGTCTTCACGCTTCTTTTCAAACTCTTCAAGTACTTCATAGTTAATACTATCGATGTTGTAGTTGCCTAAGATTGGAATCAAGTAGGTTTCAATTACCTGTTTGTAGTCACGGTATATAGTTGTGTTTCTACCTGCTACAAAGTCTTTGTGGAGCTCTTTAAGAACGATATTTGCGACATCTCTAAACTTGCGTGTTACAGCTGTATATTCAATGTCTACACGTGCTTGGGATTTATAAAAGATTTGCTTAGCCTTTTCTTTGGCTAATTCAACGTCGCGCTCTCCTGTGCTGGTGCGTTGCCATTTGTTACCAACTTTATATACGCACTGCCAGATGCTACTGTTTTTGCGGGTTGTGATCACAACCTCACGGTCAATAACAGTGTGAGTATTATCTTTGCGCAGCATTATCATTGCACTAGCATATGACTAACGAAAAAGTTTGTCAAAAAGTGTGTGATAGGTGTGTGATTGAAGTGGTCGTAAAAAAACCACTTAGCGAATTGCTTAAGTGGTTGATTTGTAAGTAATTATTGGTGGCTGGGGGCGGAATCGAACCGCCGACACGCGGATTTTCAATCCGCTGCTCTACCAACTGAGCTACCCAGCCATCATTTCTTGATGTTTGCACATCACGAAAGTCCGGCATTATAACAAACTAAATCTATTGTGGCATCTCAAACTATAAACTTATTTGCAATAGCCCATAATTAAAGAGTCTGTTTTCCCTTTAAATAAAGCTAAAACGGTAGAATCCATACTATTAATAACAAGGCTTCAGCTAAAGGCATTCCATATGGATCTCTATTTAATTCGGCATACAAGACCTCAGGTACTTGATGGTGTGTGCTATGGACAAGCTGATATCGATGTTGCACCAAGTTTTAATGAAGAATTTGAAGTATTAAAAAACAAATTAAGCACTATTAAACCAATAGGAGTATTTAGCAGCCCTTTACAACGATGCTTAAAGCTTGCCCATGCCAGTGCTACTCATCTAAAAAGCCCAACGGTGACGCAAGATAGTCGTTTAATGGAGCTTAATTTTGGTGATTGGGAGTTGCAGCCTTGGTCTGATATTCCACAAGGCATTGCGGGCGAATGGACTGAAGCGCATATACGCCTTACGCCACCTAATGGTGAGTCATACCAAAATTTACATTTAAGAGCTAAAAGCTTTTTGGAAGAGGTCAGCGAAAAACACGAGGACGAAGCAGTTATTGCTTTCACACATGCTGGGGTGATTAGAGCTTTAGTTGCTGAGGCTCTAAATCTCCCCTTAATACATGCAGTGCGTTTACAAATTGATTACGGCAGCGTTTCTAAAATTGTCATTAAAGGCAAAGTAAGTCAGATTGGTTTTGTTAACCGTTAAGCTGCTTGTTTTTTGTATGAAAGGCTTTTGATTGCGCCATAAGCAAGCCATGCTAAGCCAAGATAAACAACGGTGTGACTTAAATATGGTGTGTAATATTTGGCAACACGTTGTGAAAACTCAACAACGCTTAATGTATTTACTTTGTCTGAGAATACATACCAGAATGCATTTGACATCAAGAAGGCAACACTAGTGGCTACCCAAGCTGTTGCAATGTAGTTTGATAGTGCAAATGGCTTTTTTTGTTTAGCTAACCAACGACCCGCACCCCAAACAACTGCATAAGTCGGGATCAATCCCCAATAGCCTAGAGACATGCAGTAATCAGAAACACCAGCAAAGCCTAATGCATAAAAATCCATTCCAAACCCTGCAACAATAGCGAGTACAAACCAACGTAGATTTAGCGTCATTAATCCACCAAATAATAATACTGCTAGTGACGCATCAGGAAGATGCACGCTGCTGCCAAAGTGGTTGGTGCGTGTGAGCAAAATAACAGCAAGTAGCGCTAGCGCAATCCACGTTGAATTTTGTCTGGTTGAGAACATAAAAAACTCCCTTAATATTTAGCGATATTGTAACCCTTATCAGAGTATTTTTGTCGGATAAGGGTTGGCTGATATTAAAAACTTGGCGAATAACGCAGGCTAACAAATAAATTTGAGCCTGGGGTGTTATAAAGAGGCTCGTTCAATCCGTATATAGCGTAAGCGGATGTTGCAAGCGCATACTGCTTATTCAGCAGATTATTTAAACGTCCTTGAACCGACCAATCATCATTAATTTTATATGTTGTGACAAAATTAATGATTGCATAGCCAGCTAAGTCAAATTGATTCTCTGCATCTTGATATCTGGTACTTGATCCAACCAACTCTGTTGTAAATTTCCAACTGTTTACATCCCTAGAAAGATTTATGCTTCCATGACGATTAGCTCTCAAAGGAAGTAATTTATCAGTGATAGCGTCCTTGGGTGATTGAATATCATAATTGGCTTTTAAAAGCCAAGTGTCCCAAGCTTTTGATCCTGATAGAGTAAGTCCTTTAATTTCTGCTTCATTGATATTGCAAATATATGAACTGCCACTACATCTAGCACCAGAAAATAAAATCAAATTCTCAATTTTATTTTTGTATCCTGTAATTGAAAATGCTTCAGATTGAGTTTGATATTTAATACTTGCTTCAATATTTCTTGAAGTTTCTGGTTCTAACTCGGAATTACCATAAAGCTTTCCTGCAAATCCTCCTGGATAATATAAATCATTAAAAGTTGGAGCTTTAAAAGCTGTTCCTATACTGCTATTAAACTTCCAAAACTCATTAAAAGTATAACCATATCCAATCGAGCCAGTTTCTTGGTTGCCAAATTGCGAATTATTTTCTTTTCTTATATTTGCTTGAAGACCATGACTTTGGAATTGACCAATATACCCCATAAAAAGCCCGGTAGTATTTCGTTCAGTGCCATCATAAGGCGTATTAGAAATAAGCTTTTGTTCTAGCCTATCAACAAGAAAGGTTAATGTTCCCGAAGTAATAGAAAAATCATTTTGCCAGACATATTGGTCTTGCTTTGAACGAACTCTATTCACACTTGATTGGGATAAGAAATTATTATTTTCATCAACACTTTCACTTGCTCTGATAGTTGACTTCCACCAATCATTAATTTTGTTTTTACTAAAGATTCCAATACTTGTTTGAGTGAAATCAGCATAATTTTTAAAAGTATTACTACTGTCGTAATCAACCATTCCTTCACTATTAAAAAGTTGTATTCCAACTTCATGGTCCAACGAAATTTTATAGGTTAACGAACCTGAAGCAGACAAGTTACGGTAACCATCATTATCTCGCTGGGCTCCTGTTCTGATTCGCTTAGCAGAAAAACCATCAGTATCATAACTTGAAATATTCATGGAATAACTTATGTCTTGAGTTGATCCACTCAAACCTGCCTCAGCTGTTTTTGTATTGTATGTTCCATAGCCCAAAGATGAGTTGAGTCTTGGAGTTCCATCACTTCGTTTAGTAAAAATTTGTATAACGCCCCCAATCGCATCCTGACCATAAAGACTACTTGCCGGACCTCTCAAAATTTCAATACGTTCGATTTGAGCAAGCGGAATATTTCCAAAGTTTGTTCTTCCATCTGTAACACTATTCACCCTTAATCCATCAATTAAAACTAAAACTTGGTTTGAATTAGTTCCACGTAAGAAAATACTTGCATTTGAACCCATGCCTCCATTTGAACTGATTTCGATTCCTGGCTGAGTTTGAAGTAACTCAGCAAATGTTGATTGTCCTGCACGCTCAATTTCTTCTCTGGTAATCACTGATACGTCGGCAATTACGCTCTGTATTGGTTGTGGAATTCTACTTGCAGTCACTACAACGTCATCAGCGCTAATCACGGTTGTTGCTGAATATGCAGGTGTGCTAAGAAGCAAGCCTATCAGGCTTGATATCGTCGTTTTTTTCATTATTCATTCCCTAATCATGACGTACGTCCCCGTGCGCCAATTAATAAATAGAGAATGCCGAGTGCGATCTTGTTTTATATCGTTTCAGAGTTTGTAGCATGAAAATATATGCGGTTTTCACGCCCAGAAACCGTCACCCCGCGGCATTTCTATGCTTGGGTTGTTAGGCCGGTCTCCGGACTTGTGAGGATATGATTTGCGCCTTCCCAAATAAAAATATTCAGTGGCATATTGCAAACCTACAATCACTTACCGTTGCGGGGGCAGTATAGGAATTGTGTTTAGTGATGACTAAAAACGCACCTATTTCCCAGTTTCACCTTGTTGCTGAAAAGCAATCTCGGCACCTATCAACTTACTTATTATTATATTGGATTTAGACCTCAGAGGTTGAATATTTTTAAAACAGGCTAACGATGTAACATGTTGTAAAACTTTCAGAATTAACGCTTAGCAGTTGACTAGACAGGGATTTAACAATTATAGTTCGTGCATGGATGCTGACTTAAAAGCTTTAGAAGATAAGATTTCGCAATTAGTGGTTTTGACCCAATCTGTGCGAAAAGATAATCTTGAGTTACGACAATCGCTTGCGCTTGCGCAAGATGAAGCTCGTCTACTAAAAGCGCAAATGCAACAAGCCAGCGAAAAATTAGAAACCCTGCTTAATCAATTGCCAGAGGCTAGTTTATGAGTGAAGTGAAGGGCGTTGATGTCAGCATCATGGGCAAAGAGTTTAAAGTCTCTTGCAGTGATGATGAGCGGGAAGGATTACTCACCGCAGTCAGTTATCTTGATAAAAAAATGCGGGATATTCGTGATACTGGCAAGGTGATTGGTGTTGAGCGTATTGCCATTATGGCAGCACTCAATTTAGCACATGAATTACTAACGACAAGAAGTGGTGGCGTTAATTTAGGTGATGCTAGAAAACGCGTGCTTGATATGCAGCAGCAAATTGATACAGCAATTGCTGAACAAAATAATTTGTTCTAAATCCTCAAGAACTAATTCTTAAATTTCCAGCCTTAAATACGATATAGTTCGTTTTGTTCCCCGCGGTGCGATTTAGGTTATATATTCCTTGAACTAGTCTTCGCATCGGTTTCGATCATTCGAGTTACTGTGAGCACGCTCCACTGCGGGTGCGCCTAATGAACTCTAGATTGTTACCA
>JACCDY010763745.1_pt1 | contig 10587 bp, 8 predicted proteins | sample 7446391 | NCBI WGS metagenome assembly JACCDY01 (sample SAMN15323451, study PRJNA562643) | freshwater metagenome | isolation source: river surface water | place: USA:Blue River Watershed | collected 2017-08-18
CTTATGGTCCAACGCAAAAATTTCTAGCAAGATTGGAACAATCTCCCCCAGATTTGAATAATCCAGTTCAAATTACTTTACCAAGAATGTCTTTTGAGTTTGTGGGACTTAATTATGATACCGCAAGAAAATTAACAACTACTCAGTCTTTTCTTTCATCAACTTCAAATGATGGCATTAAAAAAACTTATATGCCAGTACCATATACAATGCAATTTGAATTAAGTGTGATGACAAAGCATAATGATGATATGCTTCAAATTGTTGAACAAATTTTACCTTATTTCCAACCTTCATACACTTTGACTGTTGATCTTATTGATACAATTGGTGAAAAAAGAGATGTTCCTGTAACCATTGATAATATTTCAATGCAAGATGATTATGAAGGTGATTTTAGTAAAAGAAGGGCACTGGTTTATACTCTAAGATTTAATGCAAAAACATATCTGTACGGACCAGTTCTTTCTGGAGTCGACAAGGATATCATCAGAAAGGTTTCTATTGGATATGTTGCTGGAGAAAAGGATACCAGTGGAATTGGAAGAGATATTGTTTATTCTTCAACCCCAGTTGCAACACAGAGTTATTTAAACAATATAGTAACAACACTAACTGGTGATGTTGCAATTGCCGATGGAGCAATCTCTGTTCAGGACAGTAGTGAAATTACTGCAAAAAGTTATATCACTATCGGAAATGAAACTCTCTATGTAAAATCTATAAGTGAAAATAAGATTAATGTTACGAGAGGAGCATATGGTACATCAATTACTAATCATGTGTCTGGACAAGAAGTTAAATTAATTACTGATCAAGATTCCGCTCTAATTGAAGTTGGTGATAATTTTGGATTCGATAGTACTTTTTAAGTGATTTAATATGAGTAAAAAATATGAAGAATTGAACAACGTTTTTAATGTTTCTGCCGAAGAAATTGAGGTTTCTCCAGCAGAAATTTCTATACCAGAAAATTCTGAGATTGTTGAAACGAAGAAGAAAGAAGAAAAAACTGATATAACAAAAGATTATGAATATAGTAGAGGAAATTTATATTCTATTATTGAAAAAGGTCAAGAAGCAATAAATGGAATACTTGAACTTGCTCAAGAAACTGAGCAAGCAAGAGCATATGAAGTTGCAGGTCAACTTATTAAAAGTGTTGCAGACGCAACAGAAAAATTGATGGATTTGCAAAAGAAATTAAAAGATATTGAAGAAACTTCAACCAAAGGTCCAACAAATGTAACAAACGCCCTATTTGTAGGATCAACTGCAGAATTATCAAAATTATTAAAATCAAATTTACCACAACAAAGTAAAGAAGATAAAAAATAATAAATACAAAAAGAAGTAATATCTACAAACAATTATGAGTTACGTTTCAGTAGAAGATGCAAATGGGAATACGTTTGTAGAGTTTATAGACTTAATTTCTGCAGAACCTCTCCAAAAATATCTAGAGTCTAAAATGCCTAAAACAACCCAAAAAGAGGAAAAAGATCACGAGCATTCAATGGCAAGATCAGAATTGAAAGCTGCTCAGGATGCTATCAAGAGACTTCAAAAGAAGATGAAGGGAGAAGGTAATATTGAAGCATGGGTTCAATCAAAAATTACTAGAGCATCTGAATATCTAGATACTGCTGCTGATTACCTTGATAGTGGTGAGCATAAGGTTGATGAGGCAACACTGCCCCCCAAACTCAATAAGGATGCCCTGAAGGCGTCTCAGAAGCAAGAGAAGATAAGAACTAAAGCAATGGATCCTACAGAGAATCCAAACGTAAGAAACGTTGCAAAATCAAAATTAAAACCATCTAATAAAGTGGAATTATTTCCAACTTCCAAAGTTGAAGAAGTTTCATTAGTTGATAAAATACTTCAAGAGATTGAAGAGGACAAAAAAAATTCTTTACATAAATGGTTCAATGATTCTAAATCAAAAGATGGAAAACCTGGATGGGTAAATGTTGTAACTGGTGGAACTTGTGCAAGTGATGAACCTGGAGAAGGAACTCCAAAATGTGTTTCTTCATCCAAAAGAGCAAGTATGACAAAAGCAGAAAGATTGTCAGCATCTAAAAGAAAAAAAGCAGCAGATCCAGGACAGCAAGCAAAATCTGGTGCTGCAAAACCAACTTATGTTTCTACGGATAAACCAAAAAAAGTAGATGAAGAATCTGATATCAAGAATAAATCTAAAGGGAAAAAGGATGCTTGTTATCATAAAGTAAAATCAAAATATGATGTTTGGCCAAGTGCATATGCATCTGGCGCACTTGTAAAGTGTAGAAAAGTTGGTGCTTCTAATTGGGGAAATAAATCTGAGGAATATGGTTTTTCAGATTGGAAAAGTGAATTGGAAGAAAAAGCAAATTCTTGTTGGAAAGGTTATAAGCAAGTTGGAATGAAGAAAAAGGGAAATAAAATGGTTCCAAATTGTATTCCAGAATCAATTGATTATGATGAAGAATCAATATGCCCATTTTGTGGATGTGATCCATGCGAATGTGAGGGGTCCGATCAAAATGAAGAAATTTCTGAAGCAGTTCGTGTTCCAGCAAAAACTGGAAATTTACTTTCAGTAACTATAAATTGGAGAGGAAAATATATTAATGTGCAATTGTTTTTCCCAAATTTAAGAATGCCAACCAGGGATGAAATTGTATATCAGATTCAAAAAATTTATCCAGACTCAAGAGTGATAGTATATACATTATCACATCTTCCATCAAATACTCCATTTTTTCAAGTAACAGAGTCTACAGAGGTTGAAATAGAAGAAGCAAAAAAGTCTGAGATGCCTTGCAATAAACCCAAGGCAGAAGCACATGGTTCAGGAGAAACTGGCAAATCGCATGTTGTAAAAGCATGTGAAGGTGGAAAAGAAAAACTTATCCGTTTTGGGCAGAGGGGAGTTAAAGGTTCTCCAAAAAAGAAAGGAGAGTCTGAGGACTATGCAAATCGTCGTCATAGATTCCAAGCAAGACACGCAAAGAATATTGCAAAAGGAAAAATGTCAGCAGCTTATTGGGCAAATAAAGTTAAATGGTAAATTATTGGTAACTTGTTATGGCAACAAATGATAGCATTTATCTGGGTAATCCTAATTTAAAGAAGGCAAATACTTCTATTGAATTTACCGCAGATCAGATTGAAGAATTTATTAAATGTAAAGAGGATCCAGTATACTTTGCTAGAAATTATGTAAAAATTGTTACTCTTGATCATGGATTACAACCATTTGACATATATCCTTTTCAAGAAAAATTAATCAATAATTTCCATCATAACAGATTTAATATCTGTAAGATGCCTCGTCAGACAGGAAAATCTACTACTGTAGTATCCTTTCTTTTACATTATGCAGTTTTTAATGATAGCGTAAATATTGGTATTCTTGCAAACAAAGCATCAACTGCGAGAGAATTGTTGAGTCGTTTGCAAATTGCATATGAAAATCTTCCAAAATGGATGCAGCAGGGCATTCTATCTTGGAACAAAGGATCTTTGGAATTAGAGAACGGTTCTAAGATCCTTGCAGCATCAACCTCCGCTTCTGCCGTCCGAGGAATGTCATTCAACATTATTTTCTTGGACGAATTTGCATTCGTTCCAAATCATATTGCGGATGATTTCTTCAGTTCAGTATATCCAACAATTTCATCAGGTCAAAGTACAAAAGTAATTATAGTTTCAACCCCCAAGGGTATGAACCACTTCTATAGAATGTGGCATGATGCTGAAAGGGGAAAAAACGAATACATTCCTACAGACGTTCATTGGTCCGAAGTTCCTGGAAGGGATGATAAGTGGAAAGAGCAAACGATTAAAAATACCTCAGAACAGCAATTCAAGGTTGAGTTTGAATGCGAATTTCTTGGATCAGTAGATACATTAATTTCCCCAAGCAAATTAAGAAGTTTGGCATATGACAGACCAAGAAAGTCAAATGCAGGACTTGATGTACATGAAGATCCGATTGATGATCATGATTACGTCATTACAGTTGACGTTGCAAGAGGAGTTGAAAAAGATTATTCTGCATTCTCAGTAATTGATATTACACAGTTCCCCCATAAATTGGTCGCAAAATATAGAAATAATGAAATTAAGCACATGATGTTTCCATCAATTATTCATCAAGTTGCAAAGAACTATAACAGTGCATATATTTTATGTGAAGTAAATGATGTTGGAGATAGTGTTGCTAGCATTTTACATTATGATCTAGAATATAATAACTTATTAATGTGCTCAATGAGGGGAAGAGCAGGGCAGATTGTTGGGCAAGGATTCTCTGGAAAGAAAACTCAACTTGGCGTAAAAATGTCCAAGACTGTCAAAAAAGTTGGATCTTTAAATTTAAAGACATTAATTGAAGAAGATAAACTATTCATATCTGATTATGAAGTTATTAGTGAACTTACTACATTCATTCAAAAAAATAATTCCTTTGAAGCAGAAGATGGGTGTAATGATGACCTTGCAATGTGCTTAGTAATCTATGCATGGTTAGTTGCTCAAGATTATTTTAAAGAACTTACAGATCAAGATGTTAGAAAACGTTTATATGAAGAGCAAAAAAATCAGATAGAACAAGACATGTCCCCTTTTGGTTTTATAGTTGATGGTATAAGTGATCAAAGTTCCTTTGTTGATGAAAATGGAGACAGATGGTTTACTGATGAATATGGAGATATGTCATATATGTGGGATTATATGAAATGAACGTTGACGATCAATTTGAACTTGAACACTTATATTTGACCGAGAGAACTTGTAGGATTTGTGGTCAAAGTAAAGACTTGATTGATGGATTCTACCGAATAAGGAAAAACAAATATCTAGCATCTTCATACTCATATGAATGTAAGGCATGTTCCATAAAAAGAATTATGGAAACAAGAAAGAACAAAAAGAAGAAAAATGCAAGTAAGTCAGAGTTTGTTAACTGGGAATATCCTGATTGGTAGTGTTCATGCATAGTTTCCTCATATGAAAGAAAGCATTTTAATAAATATTTTTTAGATAAACTGAGAATCAGGAGAAAAACATGGCGACTCCTTTATTGTCTCCAGGCGTCCTTATTAGGGAGGTCGATCTAACAGTAGGAAGAGCTGATAATGTACTTGATAATATTGGTGGTATTGCAGGTCCTTTCCCTAGAGGTCCAGTAGAGGAACCAGTAGACATCACTACAGAGAACGAATTAATTAACGTTTTTGGAAAACCATCAAACGTTGATGGACAATATGCTTATTGGATGAGCGCATCATCATTCCTTTCATATGGTGGAGTTCTTAAAGTTGTCAGATGTTCAGATGACAATTTAAACAATGCTAACGCAGTAAGTAAGCATCCCTCAAACCCAGTTCCATTCAGTGGAATTGGAACAGACTACTTAATGATTAAAAACTTTGATGATTATGAGGCAAACTACTCTGATGATATTGCAGATTATGTTTTTGCCGCTAAAGATCCAGGAACTTGGGCAAACAACTTAAAGATTGCATTTATTGACGACAAAGCAGACCAGATTCTGGGAATTGGAACCATCGGTATTGGTGTTACTGTTGGTGCTGGAGTAACTTTAAGACTTGATAACCAAGTCATCCCAGGAAGAGGAAGACCTAAAAAGATCAATGGTTACTTAAAGGGAATCGTAACTGGTATTAATACGGTTTCTGACTTTAGAACTGAACTGGAAGTTAAGATTATCTCTAGAGTTGCAGATTCTTATGTTGAAAGTCAACTAGTCAGAAATACCAGCACATCTCTTTCAGGAATTTCAACTACTGGTCTGACAATACTTTATGTTGCAAATACTGCTGGCGTTGTTCCAAATGACGTTATTACAATTGCTGGTTTGGGACAAACTGTAGGAACTGCAAATGTAAGAGGATCCGCAAATGTTGTTTCTGTTGGAGGAACATTTGTTACTATTAGTTCAACAATTGGACAAGTATCTGCTGGCGCTGCAGTTTCATTTACTAGAAATGTTTCAATTGCTGCTTCAGAAACTTACATTGATTATGCAGATAAGCAACAATCATCATCTTTCAGACCTGGAAACAAAATTTTCCTGACATACACTGGAATTGCTACTACTGGAATCAAGACTTCATATTTTGTAAATGATGTAAGAGACTGGTATGATCAGCAAAGAATTCAGTTGGCAAACACAACTATTTTCTGGAGATCAATTGCACCAAAACCAGTTACAACTCAGTGGTCAAGAGAAAGAAACGGAAGAAATGATGCATTGCACATTGCAGTTATTGACGACCTTGGAACAGTAACTGGAATCAAAGGAAATCTTCTAGAGAAGCATGTAGGTCTTTCAAAGGCATCAGACGCAGTATCTGCTGTAAATGCTCCTCAGAAAAACTGGTGGAAAGATTATCTTGCAAGATACTCCAAGTACATTTATGCTGGAGATAATCCATCAGATAATGCAGTTGAGTCAGAGACAGTAGTTCAAACTTCATTTGCAAATACTGTTGAACTTGGTGAAACTAGTGACGCACAATTCCAGATTGGAGATCTTGTCGACCAATTGTGGAACCAACCCGCTCAAGATATTACCTATAGTGCTATGGGTAATGTAATTTATACTTTGGGTGGTGGTAAAGACTATAGTGGTGAAAACAACGAGGGTGGTTTGACAGCAACTCTTGGAGATCTGATAAGTGCTTACAGTCTCTTTGAAAATAGAGATGAAGTTCCCGTAGATTATCTAATCATGGGACCTGGACTGGAGAACAAGTTTGAATCTCAGGCAAAAGCACAAGAACTTATCTCTATTGCTGAGTCTAGAAAAGATTGTGTTGCTGTAATTTCTCCACATAGAGCAGACGTTGTAGACATTTCAAATACTGATACTCAAACTGATAATGTAATTGAGTTCTACAGTTCTATGCCTTCATCTTCATATGCAATCTTTGATGCTGGATGGAAATACACTTATGATAGATTCAATAACAAGTTCAGATACATTCCTTGCAACCCAGATGTTGCTGGTCTCTGTGTAAGAACTTCAATCTTTGCTTATCCTTGGTTCTCACCTGCTGGACAGCAAAGAGGTATCTTAAACAATGCAATTAAACTTGCATACAATCCAAATAGAGCACAAAGAGATCAACTTTATCCACAAAGAATTAACGCCATTATTTCCAAACCAGGAATTGGTATTCTTCTCTTTGGAGATAAGACTGGTCTAGGTTATGCATCTGCATTTGATAGAATCAACGTTCGCAGATTGTTCCTGACAGTGGAACAAGCACTTGAGAGAACTGCTCAAGCACAACTCTTTGAGTTGAACGATGAAATCACCAGAGCAAACTTTATCAACATTGTTGAACCATACCTTCGTGAAGTTCAGGCAAAGAGAGGTCTTTATGGATTCTTGGTAGTTTGTGATGAGACAAATAACACTCCTGATATTATTGATAATAATGAATTTAGAGCTGACATCTACCTGAAACCAGCAAAATCCATTAACTATGTAACCTTAACCTTTGTTGCTACCAGAACTGGAGTCAGTTTTGAAGAAGTAGCTGGCAGAGTTTGATAGTATTATAAATTAATTACAACAGGAGGACATTAAAATGGCTGAATCTACTAACAGACCATCTATCAAAAATATCTCCGCCTTCAAGACAAGACTTGCAGGCGGAGGCGCCAGACCCAATCTATTTGAAATTGCTTTAGATGATTTTCCCTCTGAAATTTCAGGAATTTGGGACTCAGAATCAAAAACTGACTTCCGTTTCCTTTGCAAAGCAGCTGCATTACCAGCATCAAACGTTGCTCCAATTGATGTTCCATTCAGAGGTCGTATTCTCAAGGTTGCTGGCGACAGAACATTCGATACTTGGACAGTAACAATCATCAATGATGAGGACTTCAAACTCAGACATGGTTTTGAGGCATGGATGAACCTTCTCAGCAAGTTGGATAACGCAACTGGCGCTACTAACCCAACTTCATATATGAGAAACGCTACAGTCTATCAACTCGGAAGAAGTGATAGAAGAGAGGGAACCAAAGTAATCAATCAAGTTACTGCAAAGGGTCCTGGATTTAGCGCAACTGGGGACGGTCAAGCAACCGTATTGAGATCATACAAAATGTATGATATTTTCCCAACTAACGTATCTCAAATTGACCTATCATATGATAGTTCAGATACTATTGAAGAATTTACAGTTGAGTTCCAAGTTCAGTACTTTGAAATTAATGATGGACCTGCTTCTCTACTCTAATAAATAATACAGTAGAAAGTATTCCACACCTTTATTCATGGCAAAATTATTTGGATTCTCAATTGAGGATAAAGAACCATTATCACCTAATGTAATCTCCCCCATCCCACCTAACAATGAGGATGGGGTTGACCATTATTTGACTAGTGGTTTTTTTGGTTCGTATGTAGATATTGAGGGAGTTTACAGGACAGAGTTTGATCTTATCAAAAGATATCGTGAAATGGCTCTACATCCAGAAGTAGATAGTGCCATTGAAGATATTGTAAATGAAGCAATTGTTTCAGATACATATGATAGTCCAATAGAAATTGAACTATCAAATTTAAATGCTAGTGATGGAATAAAGAGAAAGATCAGAGAAGAGTTTAAACATATTCTTGAACTTTTAGATTTTAATAAAAAATCTCACGAGATTTATAGAAATTGGTATATTGACGGAAGACTTTATTACCATAAAGTTATCGACATAAAGAATCCTCATGATGGTATTCAAGAATTAAGATATGTTGACGCATTAAAAATGCGTTATGTAAGGCAGCAAAAGAAAGGAAAGAAAGATAATTTTATTCCACCAAACAGGGTTGATAATCCAATGGATTATGAATTTCCTCAAATTGAGGAATATTTCATTTACAATCCAAAAGTTGCCACAACAGCAACTGCTACGGCAGGAGGAACTGGAGGTGTTGGTGGAGGAGTAAAAATTGCAAGAGATGCTGTAACTTATTGCACATCTGGAATTGTTGATAGGAATAAAGGAACATGTCTTTCATATTTGCATAAAGCAATCAAATCTCTCAATCAACTTCGCATGATTGAGGACTCTCTTGTAATTTACAGACTATCAAGAGCACCAGAAAGAAGAATTTTCTATATTGACGTTGGTAATCTCCCAAAAGTAAAGGCAGAGCAATACCTTCGTGATGTCATGATGAGATATCGTAATAAACTTGTATATGATGCAAGCACTGGAGAAATCCGTGATGATAAGAAATTCATGAGTATGCTTGAAGATTTTTGGCTCCCTAGAAGGGAAGGGGGTAGAGGAACTGAAATTACCACTCTTCCAGGCGGACAAAATCTTGGAGAAATCACAGATATTAAGTATTTCCAAGAAAAATTATATCGATCTCTGAATGTACCATCAACCAGAATTGGTGGTGAAGCTGGATTTAATCTTGGACGTTCATCTGAAATTCTAAGAGATGAATTAAAATTCACTAAATTTGTTGGACGCCTAAGAAAGCGTTTTTCAAATATGTTTGCAGATATGCTTAAGACTCAATTGATTCTTAAAAATATTATCACTCCCGAAGATTGGGATAAAATGAGTGAGCATATTCAATTTGATTTCTTGTATGATAATCATTTCTCGGAACTGAAAGAAGCAGAGTTAATGACCGAAAGGTTAAACTTGGTAGCAACAGCAGAACCATATGTTGGCAAATATTATTCTCAGGATTATGTAAGACGTAAGATTCTACGTCAGACTGATCAAGAAATTGTTGAACAAGATATGATCATTCAAAAAGAAATTGAAACTGGCAAAATTCCAGATCCAAATGTACCAGTCGATGAGAATGGAATGCCAATTCCAGGAGATAATATTGAGGGAGATTCTGGAGCAGTTCCTATTGAACCAGAAATAGATGCAAAGGAAGTTGAAACTAAAGATATTAAAGGCGCAGAAATTTAATAAATAAAACAAATACAGATTAAGTATTATGGACGAACTTATGGATATGATTGTGGCAGATGAGTCACCTTCACAAATTAGCGATAAAATCAAAGATATTCTTTTTGCAAAAGCAGCAGAAAGAGTGGATGAATTCAGACCAGTAGTTGCAACATCTTTGTTTGGGGAAGGGGATACTACAGAGGAAGAATGATAAGTGGAAGATTTTACTTCTAACATAGATCTTTCCGACTTTTTTGCTACGGTAAAACAGGGGAAAAAAGAGCAAAAACAAGAGATAGAATCTCTTGTTGGAGACTCCTTTGACTCTTTATGGGAACAATTAAAACCATATAAAAGCGTAGAGCAGATTGCAAAAAAACATAAAGTACCAGTATCTAAGATAAATCAACAACTTAAAATTGGTACTAAAGTTGAAAAAGAGCACACAAAAGATAAAGAGTTAGCAGCACATATTGCTCTTCAACATTTAGATGAACTTCCAGATTACTATGATCGTCTAAAAAATATCGAGAAGAAAAAGGTAGTAAAAGAAGAAACAATAGTTGAAAGATCATTAGGATTATTAGCAGAACCATCAAATACCAAAGTTCAAAATGATCCAATAACTCCGTTAGA
>JACCDY011240054.1_pt1 | contig 10586 bp, 13 predicted proteins | sample 7446391 | NCBI WGS metagenome assembly JACCDY01 (sample SAMN15323451, study PRJNA562643) | freshwater metagenome | isolation source: river surface water | place: USA:Blue River Watershed | collected 2017-08-18
CGTCAGCCGCAGCGCATCAGACACCCGCTGCAGCGCGCTGGTGAAGCCACGCAGCAGCGCGATCGCGGTCGGCCCGAAGGCCTTGGCGATGCCTTCGCCCGTGCGGCGCAGCTCGTTCTGCAGATCGGCCAGTGCCTGCGCGCCGGTCTGGAACTGCGCGTTGAGCTTGCCGAGCTGCGTGTCCTGCAGCTTGCCCAGTGCCCGCAGCACCACGTCGGTGGTGACCTGCCCTTGGGCTGCCAGATCCTTCAGCTCGCCGATCGAGACGCCGAGCTCCTTGGCGATCGCCTGCGCCGCCAGTGGCGCCTGCTCACGGATGGAGCGCAGTTCCTCACCCTGCAGCACGCCGGAGGCCAGACCCTGCTTCAGCTGGATCAGTGCGTTGCTGGTTTCCTGCGCCGTCGCGCCGCTGTTGCGCGCGGCCGCCGAGAAGCCGATGAAGGCCTTCTCCAGCTCCTGAATGGTGATGCCGGTCGGACGCAGCGAGGCATAGAGCGAGGCGAAGCTGCCCTGCGCCTCGGTGGTGCTGATGCGCAGCGTCTGCGCGATCCGTGCCGCGGCCGCCTGCGCTTCGTTGTATTCGCCGAACTCATCGGTCAGCGCCTTGAGCCGCACCTGCGCGCTCTCGGCCTGCAGACCCACGTCAGCGACGAACTTCACCGCCAGCGCACCGCCAGCAGCCGCCGCAAGGCCGCCAAGGCTGCCGCCCATGGCCAGCAGTCCACCGCCGCCTTTGGTGGTGCCCGTGAGCTTGGCCTGCTGCCGCTGCAGCTTCTCCAGCTCAGCCGTATAGAACTTGAACTGCCGGCTGCCGATCTGCGCTTCGTTGCGCAGGTTCGTCATCACCGTGATCTGACGCTGCAGCGAGTTGAGCGAACCACCGGCCGACTGTGCCAGCTTCTTGTTCGCCGCATACAGCCGATCGAGATCCTTGCTCGAGCGGTTGGCCTGCTGCGCCATGCCCTGCAGGCCGCGCTTCAGCTGATCGAGCCCCTGCCCTTCCAGCTTGGCGGTGAACTTGATCGCCGTGTCGAGGGTCATCGCCATGGATCAACCCTCCTTGTTCATCGCTGTCAGTGCCGCGCCTTCCATGATCTGCAGATCCTCCAGGAGGGAGCGCGGCTCCGTCACTTCGTACAGTCTAAAGAGCCATTCCAAGGCGCCGTAATCGAGCCCGATCGGCCCGCCCATCGACGTGCGCCACTGCGTTGAGATGCGCAGGAACATCAGCACCGCATCCCAGTTCTCAGGCCATACTTCAAAGTCGCCGGATGAGGCCTGTTCGGGCAGAGCAAGCACGAACGCAGCCGCATCATCCTGTGACTCATCAACGACGCCGCCGCCGGCCCAGTGCTCGGCGGCCTCGGTCAGTTTTTTCGTTTGCCCTTCGCCAGGCTCTCCAGCCATGCGGTCACCACGGCCGCGGCGACCAGAGGCACGTTCAGCAGATCGGCCTTGGCCTTCTCGCTGAAGCGCACCTCCTCACCCTTGGCGTCCTGGATGCCCTTCCAACCGGTCAGCACCTCGGCGCACAGCTCGTCATCGTTAAGATCACCGGCCTGGATCAGGTCCCAGATCTCGCGGATGCGCTGCTGTGGCAGCCGCTTGAAGACTGCATCGAAGGATTGTTTCTCGAACCGGCCACCATCGATGGGAAACTCAACGGTGACCGGCCAGCTGTAGCTCTCAGTTTGAGCGAGAACAAATGCCATGCAGTAGCTCCGTGGATCAGGTGTAGGCCAGGCTCAGCTCATCGTTGCCGGCGCTGGTGGGCACCGCAACGTAGGGCAGGTTCAGCATCTGGATGCCGTCCTGGTCAGAGTAGCTGGGGTTGGCAATGTCGGACTGAGCCGTCGTGAAGGTCACGATGTTGCCGGCCGTGCCGCCGTGCTGGAAGCTGATCGAGCCGGTGCTCGAGCCCGTCGCGATCGTGAAGAAGTCCTTGGTGGCGATGCTGGGCGCCTCGATCACCACGTCACCAGCGGGTGCGCGGTTCACGATCAGCGACTCCTTCGTGCAGCCCACCAGCTCGCGGTAGATCACCTCGTTCGCCATCTGGAAGCTCAGGGACTGCAGGCAGCCGCTGTAGCTGAAGATGGAGAAGTTGGAGGTGTTGCCGTTCTTGAAGATCAGCGGCGCCGACTGGTTGGCGTAGGTGGGGCTGGGCAGTGCCTCATCGGTGGGCGCGTTGTAGATGCCCGTCATGGTGAAGGAGATCACCGGGATCTGACCCACCTCGGCGTTCAGCTCAAAGGTGCCGCGGCAGCCGGTCACCTTGTGGCGGATGCCGTCGTTGTGGAAGTAGATCGTCACCGAGCTGAAGCTCGCGCTCACCGGCGCATAGGTGACGCTGGTGGTGGCCACCACGGTCTCGGAGAGGCCGCAGGCCTTCAGCACGGGACCGTAGGCGGGCGCAGTGCCGGCAGTGCCGGAGCCGGCCAGTTCCACCTCAAAGGTCACCTCTACGCGGGTCTGCGCCAGCAGCTGGTCGCTGTTGCCCAGATAAGGCCGGATCAGGTCGCGGGTAACGGTGTCAGCCTGCAGCGGGGTGATCTCAAGGTTCCGCACCAGGATGGCGTTCGCCGAGCCGGTAGGAGTGGGATCAGTCCCGTAGGTGCTCTCAGTCTTCGCCAGGATCAGGCGTTTGCGGCTCAGGAGCGGCATTGCTCGTTACCTCTTCGGGGGGTTCGGAGGAAGTGGCCGGCTCTGTCCGCTCGATGAGCTTCCGTTTGCCGGTTTTGGAGTCCAGCAGGTAAGTCCCGCCCTGACCCCAGTATTCGTCCACCATCGTAGCCATGATCAGCTCGCCAGATTTGTGACGGAGGTTCGATACAGCACACGATAATCGCACTGGATTTCTCCAGCCGCGCCGTCCGCTTCTGTGAAGTTGAAGGTGACACCGATCGGCTGCACATCGATCGCGTAGCCGCCGAGCGTCAGGTCGGCCATCACCCTGCCGTGCAGGCTCTCGATGATCGGATCAGCGAGCTGATCGGGCACCGCACCGCGCACGATCACCGTGATGCGCACGATCATCGACCAGTCGAGCGTCGGCAGCGCCGTGTTCTGCGCCGCTGTGTCGCTCAGCGGCTCCACCACCAGCGCCGGGCTCTCGGCACGGCTCACCGGTTCCACGCGGCTGCGGTAGATCCGCGTGCTCACGCCGGTGGTGCCCGCCAGCGCAGACGTAACAGCAGCCAGAACTCGCTCGCGCTTGGTGGTCATACCTTCTGCAATCCGATCTCAACAAAGGCGCCGTCATCGATCAGCCGCGTCTCGCGCACCGTGTAGGCCACGCCAGCCACTGTGATCGCGTCGCCGTATTTCAGGCCGCCGAAATCCGCCGCACGGGCGGTCAGCGAGTAGTCGGTGCTCAGCACCATGTCGCCAGAGATGATCTGGCTCGGCATGTCGAGGATGCCCAACGCCGAAACGGCGCCAGCCGTGCAGCTGACGCCGAAGTCGTCGAGGAACCCGTTCAGATCCTCGGTGATCGCCATCAGCCGTACTTCTTCAGGCCGTAGCCGTTGACCGAGTAGGTGGTGGTGCCACTGGAGGCGATGGTGCCGACGAAGCGGATGTATCGCTTCAGCTCATCGCGGTTCAGGGTCTTCACCTGCTTGCTGGCTTCCTGAGCAACAGCGGTAAAGCCGCCGCCGGTGACATCAGAGAAGTCGCCGGAGGTGGTGGTGTCGCTGTGCTGGATCTTGCCGGTCATGGTGCCGGAGCCACCAGCTGCGCCAGCGTCGAGGATGATCTGGATCTCGCCGTCGAACTCAAGCAGGTCGGCGATGTTGGTGGTGGCGCCGGTGAAGGTCGCGGTCTCTTGGCCAACGGGGTGCAGCGGGAAGTGCTGCAGCTTCTCAATCGTCTGCTGGTAGATCGCCATCGGTGGTCACCTTGGTGCGGGGTTTGCGTTTGGGAGCCTCCTGAGGCTCGGGTGCGGGCTCGGGCTCGGTCACCAGCTCCGCCTTCTGCACTGCCACCAGGTAGCGAATGTCAGCCGCTGAGGCCTCCACCACATCGCCGGCCTTGACCGACTGACCACCAGCAACAGTGTCGTGCAGGATCCTGATCTTCATAGGTTCAAGGGGCAGCCGTTAGGCCGCCCCGCCTCCTGCAGATCAGAGGGTGTTGTTGCCGCGGCAGAAGCCCTCAGGATGACGGACGGCGAAGTCCACATCCTGCAGAGCCACCACGCGCACGGTGCCGCTGGTGCTGTGGGTGTAGGGATCCACGGTGAGATCCAGACCAGACCACATCGCCATGATCAGCTGGCTCCAGACGGCAAAGAAGATGTCGTTGGCAGCCACTTGGTTGGACACCACGGCGTTGTAGCCGTTGACGGTGCCGCCGGGCTCGAACACATAGGCGCCGGTATCGGTGCCCTTGTCCTTGGTCTTCAGAGCGCCGCGCATGGAGGCGTTCATCAGGTAGGCCATCGCGCCGATGTCGGCGTTATCGGCAGCGATCAGGCTCTCCATGTCCACCACCTCGGCGTAGGTCGGGGTGTTGGCGGCGAAGTCCTTGGTGTTGATGCCGGTGGTGAGCTTGATGCCCAGAGGCTGGTTGGAGTTGCCCAGGCCGTAGAGACCCACGCGGTCGATCTCCAGTGCCAGCACGGTGGCGAGATCCTGGCGGATCATCTGCTCCACGTCGATGCTGGACTGCAGCATCAGGCGGCGGCTGTAGTCGGTGAAGGCGCCCACGGTCTTGGGGCTCAGGTTCACCTGATCGACGGTCTGGTTGCTCTCGGTGGGAGAACCGGACTCAGCCACCCAGTAGGCGGTTGCAGCGCCGGTCTGGCGAGGGATCGCCACGTTGCCGCTGAGGCCGGTCAGCGAGGTGACGCCCAGACCAGCAAGGGCGGAGCGGTTGCGCAGCAGCTCGATGAAGGAGCCGGGGCGGAAGTCGGTGCCGACCAGATCACCAGCCGAAGCGGCCGATGCAACGGTCAGGTCGCGGCGCAGCACCTCGTTGGGCACCATGATGCCCTGCGCGGTCTTGCCGGCCTTGGCGGCAGCAGCCTCAGAGCACTCACGCTCGAAGGCAGCGGCTTCCCACAGCTTGCGGTCCTGGGGGTTGGCCAGTGCGTTGATCGCGCGCTGGAAGGAGAAGCTGCGCACCTCCTTCTCGGTCATGCCAACGTCGGAGGCCTTCTCGGCCACGGGCTCAACCTTGGCGCCGATCTTCTCGAGCACAGCAGCGCGAGCCTCGTCGAGGCTGCGGCCACCCTCGATCAGCTGGCGGCCGAGATCAGCCATGCCGTGCTTTTCGGTCAGAGCAGTGATGCCGGAGATACGGGCGCGCTCAGCCTTGGCAGCCTCTTGAGCCGCTTCAGCCCGCACCGCCGAGATGTCGGGGGTGTTTTCCATCGGAACCTCAGGTTCTGGTTGGGGGGTTGGTGATGCGGCGGAGGCCGCAGGATCGGCCTCGAGAGACCGACCCACACCCACAGTGGGGTCTGCAGGTATGCTAACCACGCTCACTTCATAGGGAGCCCAGCTGGTAGCGACGAAATCACCGCTGCCGCGTTGCTCCATGTCGTTGATCGCGTAGCCGAAGCTTACGTTGCGCAGCACGCCGTCACGCACATCCGCGAGCACTTCCTGCGCGAAGGCGTTACGGCTGAACTTCACCTTGGCATAGCCGCGTTTCTTCTTGCCATCGATCCACGCGCGCTCAACAACACCGATCACCTTGTCGGGATCGTGGTTGAACAGCAGCGGTGCAGAATCATTCAGCCGCGAAAGATCAGCGCTGCGCTCATCGTGGCTCAGCACTTCATTGCCAAAGTAGCGAGCGACAGGAAACTCGCTCGAAAAGGGGAACTCAATCGACCGCTCGTCTTCGCTGACCGTGAAGTCAGCAACCTCAGAGCGTTTCAACAGTTGCCCTTCAAGGTCACGCGATAGATCCATCGGTGTTGTCCGGGTTGTCTGTCCCATTATCGTCAGCCACTGCTGCGTTACCGGCCGGCACCACATCGGCGCTCGGGTCGGTGTCGAACTTCAGGTCCAGCTGCTCGGCATCATCCAGCTCCTGCCGGCGTGCGCGCATCAGCTCCTCGAGGTCGCCGCCCTGCTCCGCGACCACCTCGCTCAGCGTCTTGAAGCCGTTGCGCACCGCCAGCGCGTAGGCCTCAACCTCCTTGGCGGGGTCCACCCATGCCCAGCCGCGCGGCATCCACCGCACCGCCTTGTAGCGATCGGCCTGCAGCTCGTAGTTCGGCAGCGGCAGCGCACCGCTCAGCACGGCCATGTCGAGCCAGGCATCGAACACCCGCTGGTGCAGGTTCTCGATCAGCCAGTTCTGCAGGATGCGCCAGTGGTCGCGATCCTCCAGCAAGCTCAGCCGGCTGCTCGAGTAGTTGGTCTGGCTGAAGTCGCGGCTGATCGTCTCGTAGCTGCAGCCGACACCGGCCGCCATTGCCCGCAGCATTGCGCGCAGGAACGGCTCGAACTGCCCGTCCGGGGCATCCAGCTGCGGCACGCTCACCGACTCGCCGGGCGCCAGATACTTGAACACGCCGGGCTCGAAATTCGAGACCCGCTCGCCGTTCATCACCTCATCGCCCTGCAGCTCACCCTCAGGGCTGGTGATGAAGCCCATCAGCGCGGAGCTCGCACGCGCGCGCACCACCTCCGCCTGCTCGTAGCCCTGCAGGTGGTGCAGCCGCTGGATCGCGCTGGCGAACCACGTCACGCCGCGGGTCTGCCCCGGCCGCTCCATCCGGTAGAGGTGGATCACCTCTTCGGCCGGCACGCGCTTGTGCCGCTGCGTGGAGATCTGCTGGTTGCTGAACTGATAGTCGCCGGGGTGATAGGCGAGGAAGTGATAGGCCACCGGGCGGCCCCAGGTGTCCACCTCAACGCCCATCCTGATTTCGTTGCCCTGCTGGCTGCGGCCGTTGAGCCCGTCGTCCAGCAGATCAGCCTCGAGCACCTCGATCGCCAGCGGCACGCTGCTGCCGCCGAACGGTTGTTTCACCAGCCGCACGAACACCTCGCCGGACTCGGCGCACGCGCGCACCACCAGCCGCTCGATGTCGTGGAACGTCAGCTTGCCGCCGGTGTGGCAGTGCCGCGCCTTGATCCACTGGCGCCATGCCTGCTCGATCTGATCGTTGATGCCACCATCCAGCCGGCCGCCGCGCAGCATCCGCACCTGCGCCTGGAACGGGATGCCCTGCCCCACCACGTTGCCCTCGATGGCACGCAGCGCCTGCCTGGCGTAGTCGTTGTCGCGGCACAGCTGCCGTGCCCGATCGCGCAGCTTTTGCGCCGAGCCGTACACCTCGCTGTCAGCGCTGGTGTTGCCCGTCACCCAGTCAGCCGTCAGTCGCGAGAACTTCGCGCCCTCATACATCCGCCGCCGCGGTGCCTTCACCGGTTCCGGTGTTCCGCGCTGCAGCCAGCCCAGAATTGCGCTGCGAACGCCCATCAGAACCTCACGAACAGGTTGTGTGGGCTTCCGAGCCCATTTGCGACCATTGTGGCCGCATGTTCGCGCTTAACCTCCGCCTTCAGCTTGCTCTCCAGCTGGATCAGGTCCGCCATTTCGTACTTCTTGAGGCTGCGGGTGCCGATCTTGTACTCCTGCACCACGCCGCCGGAGACGATCGCGCGGATCGCCGCCTGCACCGCCTCGAGATCCTTCTGCGCCTGCGAGCGGCCATCGAACGCGCTCGGCTGGCCGGTGTAATCCAGCCCCGGCAGCACCGTCAGCTGTCCAGCGCCGATCGTCGTCACCGCGCCGCCGGTCGTCGCAGTCGCCACCGCCTGCCAGTACCACTGCCCGCTGGCGAAGCCGTCCGTGGTGGTCTTGGCGATCGTGAACGTCCACCCGCTGCCCGCCGGTGTGCCCGCCACCGTCACGCCGGCCACCGTTGCACCCTGGTGGTTCGCGTTGGTGCGCAGGTAGTACGTCAGCCCGTGGTTGCTGCCATCGATCGCAGCGCCAAGGTTGTCGCGTGACGCCTCATCGCGCCACGTCACCGTGTCACCGGCCCTGATTTGCGCGGGGATGTTCACGGCCTCACCAGCTGGTAGCGAACGAAGGCGCTTTGCCCTTGCCTGATCTTAGCTGCGGCTTAGCCGCACCATCAGCTGCCTTCTGCAGCCTTGCTTCCAGCTGATCCCAGATTGTTCTGCGGTCATACCGCGAATAGAGCCGATTTAACCCCGCATAGGCATAGACCAAGCAATCCAGCGCTTCGTTCCGCGCGCTTGGCTTCTTCACCCATTCCCTCACGGGGAAACCCTTCACGTACCGCAGCGCCTGCTTCTCCGCCGTCAGCTGCTCGAAATACTCACCGCCCGTCTGCGCATGGAAGTGCAGGTAACCCTCGCCGGGTTCGTTGTGCTTCAACCTGCCGAAGAGCGTGGTCTTGATCGTGTCGCCACCCACCGGCCACACCTGCGCGCCGCGCTTCAGCGTCTGCCCCTTGGCGTTGATGTCCACCTTGCCCGGCTTGCCGATCGGCGGCTTGCCCCGCTGGCTCTGACCCTTGATGGCGATCACGCCCACACCAGCGCGCTCCCGCGCGTACTGGTACACCTCCGCCGTTGCGTGGCCGCCGGAGTCCACCGCCACCACATCCGCCCGCAGCTTGCCGCCACCGGCGTGCTCCCATTCGTGCAGCACCAGCAGATCGAGCTGCTTCCACACCTCCGCCTGGCACGGGTCGCCCGCGATCTCCTGGTGATCGATCAGCCAGCCCTCCTCGCCGCGGCCCCAGCCCCACACGCTCACCGCTAAGCGATCACCGGCCGAGCCGCCACCTCCCTGCACGTCAACGCCGATCGTGACCGCCAGCACACCATCCGGCAGCCTGCCGCCCGCATAAGCCTCGCAGCGCTCCAGCAGCGCGCTCGCGCTCACCTTGCTGGCAAAGTCCTCCTCCCACGTCTCCGCCAGCCGCGTGTTGACGAACGACTTGAGCATCGGTGCATCCGACTTCGCCCGCAGAAAGTCGTCCACCATGTCGGCCCAGCTCAGCCAGCCCAGCGGCGAATAGAGCCCCGACAGCTGGAAGCCGGCCGTCTTGCCATCGCTCGGCGCCGTCGCGCGCCATTCGCCCTGCCGCAGCATCGCCGGCTTGTGGATCTCGGCGAACCGCTCGTGGCAGTGCTCGCATTCGTAGACCGCAGTGCTGGGGTCGTTCTTCTCCCACTTCAACTGCGGCCATTTCAGCCACTGCATCGCGCCACAGCTCGGACACGGCACAAAGAAGCGCCGCTGGTCGCTGCGTTCGTACTCCGCCTCGATGCGCGAGAAATCCTTCACGGTCGGTGTGCTGGTCAGCAGGATCTTCCGCCGCGCAAAGGTGGTCGCACGCTTCTCCGCCAAGCTCACCGGATCGCCCTCGCCGTCCACATCAGCCGGAAAGGCGTCGATCTCATCCATGAAGATGTAGCGGCACGGTGTTGAGCGCAGACCCGTCGCGCTGTTTGCACCGGTCAGCAGCATCATTCCGCCGGGGAACTCCTTCGCGAACATCGTGTTCCCCGAGTCGCGTGCCCGTGCCGGCGCGATCTTCTCCGTCAGCACCGGTGTCTCGCTGATCAGCGACTCAAGCCGCTGCTTGCTCAGCCTCTTGGCCATCTCCACGGTCGGCTGCACCAGCAGCATCGGTCCCGGTGCGTGCGCGATCACGTAGCCCAGCCAGTTACTGCCGCTCTCCGTCTTGCCGGTCTGCGCCGCGAACATCATCACCACCCGCTGCACCGTGCTGGTGGTGCTCAGGCAGTCCATTGGCTCGCGCAGGTACGGCGTCCGGTTCGTGCGCCACGGTCCAGGTTCCGCGCTCGCCTTGCTGCTCAGCCGCCGATGCTTGTCCGCCCACACGCTCACAGTCAGCGGGGGCTCAGGGCGCAGCCCGTCCATGAAGGCCGTGCGCCAGACGCTCATCGGTCTGCCTCCACTAGCGCCAGCAACGCATCGCGGTGCTCATCGCTCAGCAGCTGGTGGATCACCGCAGGGTCAGTCTCACCCGCCAGCTGGTGCGACAGCCGATCGGCCAAGTTGCTCAGCGCCTCTCTCACGCTGCGTCCAATCTGAAACGCCTGCTTCTTCACCTCATCAGCCGGCACCAGCTCCTTGCGCTGCTGCGCCACCTGCAGCTTCGCCAGCTCCGCCTGGTAGTGCTCACGCCGTGCCCGGCTCTGGTTGAGCTCAGGGATCGCATCATCTGGCAGCCGGTCGATCGCCTTGCGCAGCTCCACCGGCGTGCGCGGCTCCACCGGATCCGGTTGGCTCACCTTCGCGTTGTGCGTCGCCTTGGTGTTCCGGTTCCACAGCTCCAGCGCCAGATCACGATCCAGCCAGCGCTTGCCGTCCTTCTCCACAACAGCCGCGCCGATGCGCGATCGAATAGCTGCAGTAACGGCAGCTTTCGAGCATCCCTTCAGCGCGGCGAACTCGGAAAACGTGACGAGCACTAAGGTTTTCGGCTCTAGCGTTGGTTAACTCAGCCTAGTTAACCGCTTAACTCGTGGGGAGACTATGGCCTTTTGTCTCACGCTGAGTCCCGTTAGAGACCGATGAGACCTGACGCTAGCCGAAGCGCGGGGCTGCGAAATACC
>JACCDY011356982.1_pt1 | contig 10583 bp, 9 predicted proteins | sample 7446391 | NCBI WGS metagenome assembly JACCDY01 (sample SAMN15323451, study PRJNA562643) | freshwater metagenome | isolation source: river surface water | place: USA:Blue River Watershed | collected 2017-08-18
AAGTACCTTCTACCTTCAATATCATAATTTTCTGGTAGAATTTCAACCGCTTGTTTTATCCTTTTATCTCCTATTCCCTGATCAAATATATCAACTGGTTGGTAGTTTAAAAATGGATCCTTTTTTACCCATGAGACTCTTAGTCCAGAAACAAGATCTATTGAAAGGGAATTACCAATTAAGAATGAGTTTGTACCAACTATACCAGTAACTGGATGAACACCAAGAACTTCAGAACTTGTATAATTTGATTGTGTTCCACTAAAGTATAGTACAACACTTTCTCCAACTGATAGATCATGGTCAAATTGAATAGTAATCTGGCTACCAGATGCTGATATCACATCATAGTCAAATTCTCTATCTAGCTTTATAATTTGCATAGATAGTTCGTTTTTATAATCAGTATAGATTATACCAGTTAGTGCATCAACTGTCTGGGAATCAGACAGAAGTGTTTTAGTGTACGAATCAAGTGGTATTTTAGAATTGATCTTTGTATCAAAATTTGAAAAAGTTGATGACACTAAAGACCCAGTGAAGTCCCAAACTTCTGTGATTGAGTCTTGTGGTCTGTGGAAATTATTTAGATATCTTAGATCTTCTGATATCTGAATAATATTTCTTCTTGTCCTGATAGAAACCTGAGTGGGATCTGATCCAACCCAGTTTGATAGATTTATTTTATCATGGAATTCAATTACAAGTGGATATCCAGCTACTGACTCATCAATATATTTCTTCTTTATTATTAATCTTTCCTTAGTCTCAGTTGGGTTAATTGAGAATTGTGTCTCAATATCAACAAATGTCCATTTTTGAAGTGATTCCCACTCATTTCTTAAATTTTCAGAAAATCTTAATTTATTATGATCAGGAAAACCATCATCGATGTATATTCCATTCACAGAAACAGGAATGTTCTCATAGACTGGAAGGGAGCTATATTCTTTACTCGGACCAAATATTGATGGGTCTATAAATGATAGATAGCTGTATAAATTATAATCTGGGGTATATCCAAAATCCAAAAATCCATTTGGATACTCAATTGAGTAAGTTGCTGAATCTAGAGAAATATTAGCTTGTAGATTGTAATATGCTGAATACCTTGAATATTTCCCATAGATTTCTAAAGATTGTGTTCCATTATATTCATAGTTATCAATACCATAACCACCAAAAATATAGTGATTCTCAAAATTATCAATAAATAGTCCAACGTCAGTGCTATTATATACATTGAGGTTTCTAACAATAATATTTTGGGACTCTGATAGATTTTTTACTATATTACTATTGAAGTCCGTAAAAAACCATCCAAAATTGCCACTAACTCTATTCACAATAAATCTACCCTCAACAACATCAGACTTTATTTGAATAACATCACCAACTTGTATTCCCGGATTTTCCCAAACGCCCAAATATTCATAAAAATATAAGGGTGTTGATGGTGTTGAAACTATCAATGTTGATCCAGATGAATCCCTAAACCTAGAAGGGTAAATAATTGGCATAACCGCCGAAGAATATGTAATACCGACATCAGTATTTCCAATATAGGAGTATGTACCAGCATTCACATCATCCTGTCTAAATTCAAAGTTTATCTTAACTGAAGATGCATCAGACATATCACCAGAAGCATATCCGAATGTCTTCATTCTATCCTTCCAATAATCTAACCAACTTACTTGGCCAGATATAGTCTCAAAATTAACAAAAGAGCTCCCCAAGAATTGTGATGATGGTAATATCAGTCTTTCGGGTATTCTATATTGTCTATAATCATCAAACCAATATAATTTTGACCCAATATCATAGTTCATAAATAGGAGTCTTGGTTTGAGTCTACCAAAAAATCCATCCCTGTCATTATCATTATAGACATCCTCTACTAAAGAGGAGTTTGAAAAACTAATTGATATCCAATTTGAATTGCCACCAGTTGCTATCAAATCTAGGTCATTATAATTGTAAATGCTATTTATTCCTGATTGGGTTGAGAATATACTAAAAGTTGAATTTATTATATTATAGGTACTTGTAGTCAAACCAAAAGGTGAGAATTGATAAATGCCATTAAATGTTGAGAAGTAAATACTACCACTTGGCCCATATACTAGACTTGTAACATCTCCAAATTCTACCCCACCATCTATATAAATAAAGTTATAGCTACTTATTGAATTTTGCATATCATATAGATAGATGTTATTATTTCTAGATCCTATAGCAATATATGGATTTGAGTATGTGAAATATGATATTGAAGTGATATCATCAACAAGTACCCACTCATCATCAAGACTATCTTCAAATCTTGAAACCCTTCTTTTAAATGCAGACCACTCACCAGATGAGATTTTAAATTCAATAAAAACTCCATTGTCTCCACCAACATAAAATGTATCAATATTTGAAAATACTACTGTATTGAAATTGAATCCTTCAAAAGAAGAGAAGTTCAGTCTTGACCAATCTTTACCCCCGTTATTCGTTATCCAAATTTGATTGAATTTTCCAACAATGACACCGACCAAATCATTAAAAAAACTAACACAATTCAATTGGGTCTCAACTCCTAAATAGATCCTCTCAATAGCTAAGTCTATCTTATTTATTTTTAAAACAATACCATCATCACCACAAACCCAGTAATTAGTTGTTGTGTTATCAAGAGATCTAAGATTTGTTTTGAATTTGTTATTGACTATTATAGTCTCCCCTTCTTGTGTTATAAAAATCTGACCAAATTCACCTATAGTTATTGATCTCTCTGGAATTGAATAGGTGGTCCCATTTTTAAAATACTCCTCTTGCCCATACTTGGCAGTCCAATTGAACAACAACTCATATAGATTGTTATAATCAACCCTATTTCTTATTACATAGTTTTTACTCTGATCAAAATACATTGGTTCGTCGTCCTGATAGACTGGAAAAAATCCCGTTTTCAATCTACTTAAATTGAAATGTATTTCTCTATTCACTGATCCTAGTTTCACACAAACTGAATATCTAACTAGATTCTCATAGATATCTAAGTCTTCAGATCTAACTAAAGTTCTGTTAACATAGGAATATATCCCATTTTCTTGGGTAAATTCCCTATATTGACTCTGGGTTGTTCCTTGATTCAATAATAGATAAAATCCCAGAAAATAATCATCTGGGTCAATTGAATTATCTAGAAATATATCAGAAAATTGATCCTTTACGAGGACTCTATGACCCTCTTTTAATCTAACCCCATCAATTGAAAGATTTGGTGAATATTGGCCAATATTTGATATCGGTTCAGTAGTCGCCACATCAACATAGAGTAAGTTTTTATTCTGATCCTTGATTAGTCTTTCTGGGGTAAATAGATTTTTGAGTGTCAATCCATACTCAGACAAAAACTTATCTTGAAAATTCTTAGACGAGAATGTCCCAGAGACAGATCCCAATAGAATATCGTTTGGATATTGATTACCAGGGACTACATATGGAGAGTAGGAGAGACCATATCTATAACTTCTAGGCTCATATTCCTCAAGAATATCATAAATGTTATTGGTGTCTCCCGTAGTAACATAAGTGGATCCACTTAAGCATTTTTGATAAAATCTGATGCTCTCAAGTTCTTGTTTATATGACTCAAAATCAATTACCGAATTATCATCAACGGTCTCTACCCACTTGTTTGTATCCTTATTTACTACCCACATCTAAATTTATTGAATTTTATAGGGTATATATTTTAGTATAGTCTCCCTGTCAGTAATTTTTAAAAACAAAAGTGGGAGGATTTCCCCCCACTTTTTTCAAATTGAATTAAGGACAAATTACATCATACCACCCATATCAGGTTGTTTTGTCTTATCATCCTCGGGAATTTCAGCGATGACACACTCAGTGGTCAAGAACATTGATGCTATTGATGATGCATTTTGTAGAGCCACTCTTGTAACCTTAGTTGGGTCAATAACTCCAGACTTAAGTAGATTTTCAAATTCTCCTTTTCTTGCATTATATCCATAGTCACCCTTTCCATTTTTAACACCATTGATTATTATTGACCCCTCATCTCCACCAGCGTTCTGAACAATTTGTCTGAGTGGTTCTTCAAGTGATTTTTTGATGATATTAGCACCTGTCATTTCATCACCATGGAGATCTAATTCAGAAATGGACTCAATTGCTCGTATATAGGCAGTTCCGCCACCTGGGACAATACCCTCTTCAACGGCTGCTCTTGTCGCGTGAAGAGCATCATCTATCCTATCTTTCTTCTCTTTCATTTCAGTCTCGGTTGAAGCACCTACATATATTACACCAACTCCACCTGAAAGCGAGGCCATTCTCTCCTGAAGTTTTTCTTTGTCATAATCAGAGGTGGATTTTTCAATTTGTGACTTAATCTGACTAACCCTCAATTCAATATCTGACTTTTTACCAGATCCTCCAATTATTGTTGTAGTGTCTTTTCCAATAGCAACTTTCTCGCAGCTTCCCATCTGGCTGAGTTCAGCGTTCTCAATCTTATAACCACGCTCCTCTGAGATATAGACACCACCTGTAAGTACAGCAATATCTTCTAAAACTTCTTTTCTTCTATCACCAAAAGCCGGGGCTTTTACAGCTGCAACTCTAAGACCCGCTCTCATTTTGTTCACAACCAAAGTGGCAAGAGCCTCGCTATCCATGTCCTCAGATATGATCAAGAGGGGTCTAGATGTTTGAACTGTTTTTTCAAGAATTGGAAGAATATCCTTCATTGATGATATTTTCTTATCAGTGATTAGGATATAAGGATTATCAAAAACACATTCCATAGTGTCGGGATTTGTGACAAAGAATGGTGAAATGTATCCCTTATCAAATTGCATACCCTCAACAACCTTAAGTTCGGTTTCAATACCTCTTGCCTCTTCTACAGTAATAACACCAGAGTTACCAACAGTCTCCATTGCCTTTGCAATAAGGGAACCGATCTCGGAATCATTATTGGCTGAAATTGTAGCGACTGCCTTGATCTCATCATTATTAGAAACTTGTTTGGACTGTGATTTTAGATTTTCCACAACCTGATCTACTGCCTTCTCAATTCCCCTTTTTAGAGACATTGGATCAGCACCAGCTGCCAAATTTTTCAAACCATTTGTAATAATTGACTGGGCCAAAACAGTGGCTGTAGTTGTACCATCACCAGCAATATCAGCTGTTTTTTGAGCAACCTCTTTGAGAAGTTGAGCTCCCATGTTTTCAACAGGATCCTTGAGATCAATTTCCTTGGCGACCGAAACACCATCTTTAGTAATATGTGGAGAACCCCACTTTTTACCAATAATAACATTTCTACCTTTTGGGCCAAGTGTGACTTTTACAGCATTGGCTAGAGCATCAACCCCCCTTTTTAGGGATTCTCTTGAATCTTGATTGAATGTAATATTTTTTGCCATTTTAATTTGATTTATTTTTTTTTTTAGATTATTGCTAAAATTTCAGATTCTTTGAGTATCATATATTCATTTCCATCAATCTGAACCTCGGTTCCACCATATTTTGAAAATATGACATTATCTCCGATTCTGACTGTCATTGGTTCATCTTTTTTTCCTTGACCAACAGCAATAACTTTACCCCTCAAAGGCTTTTCTTTTGCAGTATCGGGAATAATAATGCCACCACTTGTCACAGTTTCTCTCTCATGTGGTTTTATAACCACTCTGTCATGTAAAGGTTTTAATTTTTCCATTTATTATTTTTTTTATTTTGCTCCTATCAATTATCGTGCCAAATTTATATTAATAATTTGATCAAAAGTTCTCAGTTGTAAATTTCATCAAGATATGTTATCTTTATTTCCCTCCAGAGGTTTCTATACCTTTCTCTTATCTCAATATCTGGAACAGCCCACTCAACAATTCTAGATCCATACATAGTCCAATTCTCTTGAACCTCACCATTTATATTGTCAAGTATTTCTTTTACTAAATATCTAGTGTCCCCATTAGTTGTTATATAAGAAAAACATTGGAACTTTCTCAAATACTTACATAAGTTTTGAACTAGGTTAAAATTTATTTTTTGAAATCCATGATAAAAGGCACTAATCTTAAAATTTCCTATATACTCAAAGATGTTTTGGTAATGAAAATCTAACTGCCTTCTCTTTTTAGGATTTGAAAATTGGGGACTTATAAATAAGAAATCAATTCCAAATTCTACAAACTTCTTAACAACCTTAATAACATACTTTGAAACTCGATAGTCAAGATAGACCCAGATCTGATCACCTTCAACTTCATAAATTGGTATCCAAGCAAGATTATAAGCATAGACTCTATTCTTTCTTCGGCTTGTCTCAAAATTCCAATCAATTTCAAATACCATATTCGCTCTTAATTTTCAAAAGTTTAATCCTTTCCCTTTCCCTGGTAGTTTTATTTTTACCTCTAACATCCCTCCAATAGGGTTTTGTTTTATTTGGTGAATACTTCGTCTTCCATCTAGTATCCCATTTATCGGTCACAATTGATTTTAATTTTTGAACCTCGTAGGACGAAATATAATCAACCCAATTTGCACCAATTATTCTAACAGACGCGTTATTATGAAATGGGTAGTAATTGTTGCGGCGTCTGGATTTTATTCTCTTCTTGAGAATTAAGCTAGTCTTCCATATTCTCCATCTTTTGCCACGCATGTCATGACAGTTTATAGTTTAAACAACCATAATTGTTGTAATTAAATCATTATTCCCCAAAAAGTTATTTTTATGAAAATAGATCTTATCTAAATCATACATTGACTTTAGCCTCTGAAAAATAGGATCAAAATCAAACTTAACTAATCCCATCTGAGAATACTTGAAACTAAGAATAATTAGAAATGTTATTGAATATTCATATTTTTCTATGTTTTTAATATCCTTTCTATAATTAGAAGAATCTGAAAATTGCTTATGATAGTCTTTCAATTCTTGACTTGAGGTTGAGTAATTATAGTGATCAGATATGTAAGATGAAATAAATTTGGGACTTATTGATTCCCCCGTTTTAATTTCTATAATTTTTGAAATTGCCTCATATCTACCAATTTCTGGCCTTTTTGGACTGCTACCCAAGGTATCTGTTAGACATCCCCTAAAAAATGGAAAAAAAGAATCTGTCGGACAAGTATGAAATTCAACATCAACATCATAATCATCAGATATTTCATTGAAAATATCCATAACATCCTCAATTGATGTCTCTGATTTGAAATATTCAAAAAATTTTTTGATACTCATATAATTATATATAACAATATGAAACACATAAAGTTGTTTGAAAAGTTCAAAGGTAGAAAAAAAGTATTAAGAGATATAGATCGCGGGAAAGAGGGAATATCTGAAATTTCAAATAAAATTGATCCTAAACATAGAGAGGTTAATAGTCCTTTGAAAAAGCTCAAGCTGATCATGGAAGAAATAAGGAATGACATGGGATTAACAGATGAAATAAAATACATAAATTCTGGATCATGGGGAATGGCTTTCAAAGTTGGTGATAAAGTAATCAAATTAACATCTAATAAGGAAGAGGTAAGTGTCGCTAAAAAACTAGTTGGTAAGGAAATACCAAATGTCGTGAATTATTATAAAGTCACGTATATTGGGGAGTATGGTATCTGGGCAATATTAATGGACTTAGTCACTACATTATCCAAGAGGGAAAAATTCTTAATAGATATATTTCAATTCTGCTTAGATTTAGAGGAAGTTATGGATGAGATTAGACCAACAAGAATAACAAAGTCTGAGGCCCTGTCTATGTGGAATGAATATCAGGATCTAGTTAGCAGTCTAGAGAAGAGTGGGATACCAACTGCTGATATGCATCCTGATAATATTGGGAGATTTAATGGTAAATTAGTCCACTTTGATATAATGCCAGAAAGTGGTCAAGCAGACATCTCAAAACTATCAAAAGTTGAAAATTAAATCTTTATAGATTTTTTAAACTTTCTAGACCCATCTTTGAAAATTATTGAAATGGTATATAATCCAGAATTCAAAGACTTAGTGTCCAAAACAATCGGATATTGATTAATAGAAGTTGATATGACTGACTTACCAGACAAATCTAAAATATCAATAGTTCTTATATTATCAGTAGAATCAAATATGAATAACTGATCCGAAAATGGATTTGGGTATATGCTCAATATTGAATTTTCCTTTGACATAAATGGGATGATATTCCCAGATACGTCTATTCCATTTAGAGAAATGTAAAAGTTCCCATTCTTAGAGTCCGTTGATTCGTCATTTACTATTTCGTAATCAGATCTCTCATCAATTAGGAGATCGCCTAGCTTTATCATAGAATTTGACTCCCATGAGCTTGAAGTATGTTGAATTTGAACAAATCCAAATCCAGCAAAGGTTCTATATTCTAATCCTTCACTGTAATAAGAAGATCCCGACTGGTTTACTGAGATGTATTCAGAAACTTTTTGATCAACAATAAACCTACCCATTGATCCATTAGATCTAACTGAAAATACAATTGATGAAAATACTCCATTAAAATTATAATTGGGAATCAAATAGATCTCCAATTTATCATTTTTTCTTTGGTATCCAATATCAACCCTATCTGGAATTTGCTGTGAATTTACTATCGTTGATATTAGTAAGAATAGAGCTAAAATTAGATTTTTCATTGTCTTGATTTCTTTAACTCTATATATTATCCGACAAAATTCATTAAATTTCTTGATGTTTCCATTTAGTTATTAATATTAACATATTCTTTGAATTTATCAAGTAGATATTGGGTTATTAAATCAGAAGGATTGACGGAATTAATATACTGCATATCAATCTTAACAGTCTTACTCATTTTTTCATATTTTGACCCATCACCAGTTGGTTTTATTTCATGATAGTCTCTTTCAGTCAATGTTATTATGCTTGGGTAGTATTTTGCGGAATTTGACTTTGAGACAAAAAGGGGCTTCATAAATTCAATTCTAAAATCAGGTCTTATTACTATTCCGGCCTCCTCTTCAATTTCCCTCAACGTAGCTGTCTCTGATGACTCACCCAATTCAATTGATCCACCAATGGCTGTTAGAAAATAATCATCAGAATCCTTAAATTTAAAGGGTGGGATATATTCCATCCTTAATAGAAATTTATTTTCTTCAATAAGATAGATAAGGCAAACAACCATGTCTTTATCATTTATAAAATGCCATCCATCATATTCAACAACATCAACTCCACCAGATGAGTATACTACATTGTCTTTTTTTCTTGAATTATCTTGACCCATAGGTTTTAATTTTGAAAAAGGTTTCATGTCTTATATATTAAACTTCAAATCTTAGTTTGCACGAAAAAGGGGAGTAGCGAATTCCCCTTTTTCTATTGTCCGTAAACAATACCCGGTCCTAATGGCTGAGACTTTAGAGTCCCACGGGTTATATAGTTTCCCAAGAACCATGGTCTTATTCATCCCAAGATTCATATCCTCCACCCGTATGATTTAATGAAAAACAATGGCGTGGAAATCCATGGTTGCTTAGAGTATCTATTCCGTCATAGAATCTCATAGTATCAACATATGGATATAGTCTAAAATTACCACCTGATTCCAATTTCACCTCTACTTTTGAAATATATTTAGAACCCCTCCAAACAAATTTATATCTAGATTCATAATAATCATTTGATAGTCTATATCTATAAGCCCAATCATTTTGGTTTGCAAAATCTTTGAATTTGTTGACATCAGAATCTTTTGTTGTGTATGGCCTATCCAAAATCCACTCAGGTGAAAATCCCTCTGTTTTGGATTCTAATTTTGATGGTTTCCAAGCAAGTGCTCTACCTAATATTTTACCACCAGGCACCTCTAATATTACTAATTTACAGACAGAGGGATTTTTGGAATATATTTCAAATATTTCATCTCTCTGATCATTCATACATGAATCACCCAACATACCAGATTCCTCACTTATGTAGTTTTTTGATTGGTAGTATTTGGGAATATCACTACCTTCAACTATCCTAAACTCAATATCTTTACCCGACCTAACTGACTTCCACAAATTTACAAATTCCTCAATTGATTTTGAAGAGTAATAATCATTACCCGAAGTTGTTAAAAAAGACTTTATAAACCTACCTATTTTTATCTCGGATCTACCCTTTAGTAGGAAAATTTCCTTTTTCTTTTCTGGTGGATTTTCTAGCCTATCAAAATTCTTATCTGACATAAAAGTTATTGTATCATCCTTATCCTGAACAATATCTAAATAGTTCTGACTAAGAGGTTCTTCAATCTCCTCTTCATCCTTTATAAAGTCAAGAAGTATAGAATGGATTGGCAAATCTGACTCATCTTCACCAGAAACTATACTATTCATCTTCTTCAATGTATTCTTAAAATCTTTAGATACTACCAATTTTCCTTCCATTAATAGTTGAATTTTAGACTCCAATATGAAATCATAATATCTGTTTATCATACTTTATATATAAATTATGAAATTCCTAAAAAACATAAAAGACTTTTATAACTTTCATAGAGAATATA
>JACCDY010518257.1_pt1 | contig 10581 bp, 7 predicted proteins | sample 7446391 | NCBI WGS metagenome assembly JACCDY01 (sample SAMN15323451, study PRJNA562643) | freshwater metagenome | isolation source: river surface water | place: USA:Blue River Watershed | collected 2017-08-18
CGAGGCTTACATGCTGTGCATTGAGGCGCCCTTGCGAGACATCCACACTGGCTCCCCGCACATTCAAGGCCTGCGTCGCCAAGGTTTGACCTGCCAGCTGCGCTGTGCCACTGGCTTGAATATCCAGGCTCTGCCCTGAGACAAGTTGACCGTTGTTTTGAACACCCGCAGCAATCAGGCTTGTGGTCCCCGCACTGATATTGCCCTCGGCATTCAAGCTGACGCTGCCTTGCGCTGCAGTGGTGCCGTTATGAATTTGGTGTGCATCACTGAGTACTTGAAGTTCACCACCCGCATAGAGCGTACCGTTGTTGGTCAAACTTTGCGAGGTGCGCAAACTCATATCGGTACTGGACTGCAAAGTACCTGTATTGGTCAGCCAGCCGTTGGCTTGCAAAGCCAAGTTACCAGCTGTGGCATCTAATGTGCCGGCATTGCGAACACCGACACCTGCCTCCGTACCGATGAGCGTAATTTTTCCTGCATACATACCACCCAGCTGTGCCACATCTAATGCAAATGCTGGCGCAGTTCCTAGGCTCGATTGCTGAGTAGATTGAGGCCTTAAGCCTTTGCCTAATGTATTTGCATCGATTTGGTTTGTACCGGTGACAACACTAAGTTCATTGGCCCATACGCCAGCATTGATTTGTAAAGACTGAGTGAGGATGGCGGCATAGTCAGTGCGCGTGAGGTCTAAACCTTCGCCGAGTACTGTCACATGGCCGCCTTGAACACGGTAGCCATCTAAGCTCCCGCTGCTCAAAATAGGCGTACCCGTCGTCAGTGTGGCTTTGCTCGCATTGATAAAACCGCCGCCGCTCACACTGATTCCTGCAGGGTTCGCAATGACCACCTCTGCGCGTTGACCCGCCACTTCTATATAGCCGTTGATGTAGCTAGGGTTGGATGAGTACACCTCATTCAAAATAACTCTGGCCGAACCAGTCGCTAGCCATGGATTAGCCTGTACCCAGCCGCCCAATTGAGTTTGTGCGTTAGTGCGACTGTTGTTCAAGATCATGCCTTGACGATTCACATCGAACTGGCTGTATAGGTTGCGCGATACACCGGCTGCACTAGGCGTTTGAATATTGACTTGTGGAACGCGATTGCTGGTTTGCAAAATTGTGGGCTGCTGCGTGCCGGGGGCATTGCGATAAGCTACCACCTGCGCCTTAGCAGGCGCGGGCATGAGCCACATCACGGCACCCATCATGCACATACAAGTAAAGGTAATGGCCCCAACAGCAGTCACGCGTCGGCCCGATGCAGGTGTGGCGTGCAGCACAGATACACCTGTTGCTCCCCCCTGAGATACATCCACTTCAGAAACGGCCATGAACTGGCCACGATGCTCATTGAACACAATGCGATGTCGATTTTTATTCATACCAGTACCTCATTTTTGGGGGAGATGAAAGTCAATGGCCATCGAACGCTAGGCTGACGTTAAAACCTGCTGTGTAACTGGCCGTGGGAAAGTTCTCTGGCTTATTGACGGGTGCTCCAATAAAAATGTCGTAATGCATTTTTTGATAGCTGCCTCGTATGCCTGTGACAAAACCTGTTAATTTGCGCCCAACCAATAGCCCGCTACTTGGCCCTGCCACCTCGCCATGATCAAGACCCACGTAGGCTTCGTGCGTTGATTCGCCTATTCGAATGCCGACTTCGTTGCGCCATAACCAACCACGCTCGGCACTAAGAATGCTTTCGCCATCAAAGCCACGCACAGTGAAACGACCGCCAATCGAAAAACGATCTTGTGGAGTCAGCGGCGATTGGTTGAGCTGTCCACGCCACGTGCTGTGATAGGTCAATGAATGATCAGCGATGTGAAATGGCACCTTGGCAGTGAGGTCTGCCGAGATGAATTGCATGCGAGATGTACCCTCACCATAACGTTCTTCTGGCGATGGAATTGATCCAAACGCACCCGTACCTCGTTTGTAAGCAATATTTCCCTCGTAGCTGTTAGGGCCTAGCATCGCTTTGTGGTTTACGCCTAACTCCCACCCACCCACGATGCGCCTCTGAGGGCCAACCTCCACATCCTCAATGTAATTGTTGCTTTTACGTTGCCAGCCACGCAGCGCGAGTGTGGTTTTTTGCTGTGCATCACGCCAAATCAAACGCGATAGTTTGAAGTCATTGTTCTCTGAAGTACCGCTGTAGATGTATGACCCATTGAGTCCAGGCAATTGTTGGTAATAGTTGCTGCTGCTCGCATTCAGAGCCCATGTCCAATACCCTACTGGGACTGAATAGTGAACGCTTGTCGAACGCGTGGCACGAGGACCTTCATCACCGCCACCTAGGCTTTTTGTTTGGGTGACATAAAACAAATCGTTATGGTGCGAAACGTTATCAATACTGAGGGTGATACCCCCCATATATCGACCAGTGGCTCTTGTGCCACTGTCATCTGCGGTGAGCAACAGTCGCACAGGCATTTTTTGCTGATAGAGCACCACAAGATTGCTCTCACCTGGATCTTGTGCAGGCTCAATTTGGATATCGGCTTCTGCTGTAGGCACACGCTTGAAGTTCTCTAAGGCTTGCTCGATGTCACGCAAATTCAGCAAATCTCCTTCTTGCATAGGCAATGCCGCACGCATGGTTTGAATCTGGATGGAGGGATCGGCTTTGAATTGAATTGCCGCAATGCGACCTGGGACTAATTGCAATCGCAAGATGCCACTGCTGAGGTCTTGCGATGCCACTAACACGCGCGTGGTGACATAACCCCTGCGTATCAATTCATTCTGAACGCTGCTAACAACAGCATTGATGCCTTTCACCCCAAGGCACTGTCCTTGCGGGTGAGGTGTTAATTGGTCCAGTGATTGACTCAACACGTCTTTGAACGTCTGATCTTGGATCAGCATTTCAATGCGTGCGATTGAAAAACACATGATCTCGTTCAGTGGCAACACCAGCAGGACATCCTGCTGTCCTGTTTGCAATCGAACCTCTTTGCTGGGTTGCAAACTCTGCCGCTGCGCTGCATTTCGCTCTTCTTGTCGTTTGAGCTCTTGAAATGGTTCTGGGCTTGCTGCGTGCGCAACACAGCCCACTGCGCACACCGCAGACAGCGCAAAAGTAACTGCAATTTTTTGAAATGTCCTATCCATGATTCAGCCCTGATGAGGGTCTGAATTCTTGTTATTAATTGATATTTAAATATTAATTAAAACTCAATTTTTATTAAATAGGTTAACCATTCTTGTAAAGTACTTCTCACGCAATCCATTGAAAAATGGCCCAATGGACTGTTCCACCACTCCACATCCTCGGGCCCAATATGGCTTTGATTGAACTGCACACCGTTTGCAGAAAAATTCACACAAAACGCATCACCGTCGGCAAACCATTGCGCTCGATGGGCTGATTCGATTTGCGCCATGGCATCCAAAACTTCTTGGCAACGGGCCACATCACTCACATCGCTGGTGAGCCAACTACACACAAAGCGGTTGAGTGGATGCTGTGGGTCTATTGCGCCGTCATCACCCACCCATTCGCACGCTGGATAGCGCACAGGCTGTGCAGTGCCGCCAGGAATAGGGGCCTGTGTTTCGGTGAAGCAACGCAGTGACATGAATGACTCAGTGACGCTTGCTGTAAACGGGATAAGCCGTGACGCGAGGCGCTAAGTAACCTTCCACACGCACACCACTTGGCGTGAGTGCGCTCCACTTGTCGCCACGAATGGTTTTGGTCGGGCTGAACCACGCGGCGTTCACTTCACTCACCACTTGCTCGGCTGTCCAGTCTTTGGGGAACATCGTGTTGAACATGGGGTTGCCATTGCGGTCGGTTTTGGTGATCCACTGGCCTGAGCGCTGTGGGTCCATCATTTGCACTTGAGCGCGGTACACGCCCGTGGCATCAGGAGCCGATGCTGTCCCTTCCATCACGCGCACATCGCCATTGAGCAAGGTATGACCGCCTGTAGGTTCGCCCGTGTGGCGTTTGTAGTCGGCACCGATGATATGTTTGAAATCAATAGGGGAATCGCTGGCGGGCAGCGTCGCCTTCACAGGTTTAGCGTCATTTCCCGCTCGCACGTCTTGCGACTCGACGTTTTTGACCGCCTCGGTCGAACCATGCGGCGCTGCATGTGTGGGGCTGTGGGGTGCTTTGTATGAATAGAACGCCGACAGCGCGACGATCACCAAAGCTACTGCAACACGAATCAATTTACTCACCCATCACCTCTCCTTCCCGTCGTGGGTCAGCCCCGCTCACCCATCTGTTTTTTCCCTGTTTGCTTTGTTGAACGACGGCTTGCAAGCCGCTGGTCAAAGCCTGCTCCTTCACCTCGTGGCCGCGCTCACGCAAAGCCGCAAGCGTAGCAGGCGCAAAGCGGCCACCTTCCACCACCAATGGGCCGCCCACGCTGCCAAAGTTGGGCAGTGCAATGGCTTGCTGCGGACTCAGGCCCCAGTTCAACACGCCGTACAAAGTTTTGGCTGTGAAGTGAATGATCATCGCGCCGCCGGGGCTGCCCACACTCATCACCAATTGACCCGTGACTTTGTCAAACACCAAGGTAGGCGACATGGACGAGCGCGGCCGCTTGTTGGGCTGCACGCGGTTGGCCACTGGGCGGCCTTGCGCATCACGCGGCACAAAGCTGAAATCGGTCAGCTCGTTGTTGAGCAAAAAGCCTTTGACCATTTGGCGTGCCCCAAACGCATCCTCAATCGTGGTGGTCATGGCCAGTGCATTGCCCTGCCCGTCAACGATGCTGATGTGCGACGTGCCGTACTCGGGCTGATCGACCATCGGCGCAAAGCTGCTGCGTTGTGCACGCACAGGCACGCCTGGCAAAACTTGCGGCATGGCAGTGGGCCGAATGAGTTTGGCGCGCTCGCGCAAGTAGCTCGGTGATAGCAAGCTGTGCCATTCGCCACTGGGTGCAGGCGCGAAGTCGGGGTCAGCCACATACTGCGCACGGTCGGCAAACGCGAGGCGCGAGGCCTCGGTGTAGAGGTGCAACCAACGCGGGTCGGGCGTGCCGTCCAACGCCTCAGTGGGCGACGACATCAACGAGGCAGGCGTGTGCTGCAACATGCCCAGGATTTGACCGATGGCAATTGCACCGGAGCTAGGGGGTGGAAAGCCGCACACACGGTACACACGGCTGGCCGCTGCATGGTCAAAGCACACTGGTGTGCGCTCTTTGGCTTGGTAGCTGGCCAAGTCACTCAACGCCAAACGGCCGGGGTTGCTGGGGTGCTGCTGCACTTTGCGCACCATAGCCTCAGCCACCTCACCACTGTAAAACGCTTGCACGCCCTCGCGGGCAATACGCGTCAACACAGCCGCGAGTTCTGGATTGCGCAGCACATGACCCACGGGGTGTGGCTCTCCGTTGCTTTGGTAGAAGTAAGCACGTGCCGTTGGGTCTGAGCGTAAATACGCATCGGCCTTGAGCTGCGCATGCAAGCGCGGGCTGATGGCGAAACCTTGGGTGGCCAAGGCAATGGCAGGCTCAAATAACTTTGCCCAACCCAGCTTGCCATGCTGTGCATGCGCTTGCGCCAACATGTGCAACACACCGGGCGTGCCGACCGATCGACCACCCACCACAGCCGCATGAAACGCAAGGGGCTTGCCTTCGGCATTGAGCAGCATGTCTTCTGTGGCAGCTGCAGGCGCAGTTTCGCGACCATCGAAAGCTTGCACTTTGGGCGCCCCATCACTGGCCGCACTGTGCAACAAAAATGCACCACCCCCGATACCACTGGACTGTGGCTCAACCAGGCCCAATACCATTTGCACCGCAATGGCCGCATCGATGGCTGATCCGCCCGCTTTCAAAACATCAAACCCCGCTTGCGTGGCCAATGGGTTGGCTGCGGCCACCGCAAACTTGTGCGTCACCACATCGGCTTTCCGCATGAAGCCGGTGGCGATTTCGGGCTGCAAAGGTGACGTATCTGTCGCACTGGGCCAAGTGGCACATGCCACGACACAGACAGACACAGTCAGCAACACGCTCAAGCGTTTGAAATGGGTCATCAATCAGTCTCTTGAAAACACATAAAAAAAACGGCACCCGAAGGTGCCGTTTTTGGATCATCTCTACCGACTCAATCCTCAACAAAGGCTTCTTCGCGCTTGGACTTGATGGACGGCAACAGCACAATGACCAAGAGCATAGCTGCTGCGGCCAACAAGCCCGCTGACAGAGGACGTGTGCCAAACACAGACCAGTCGCCACGTGAGAGCAACAGAGCACGACGCAAATTCTCTTCCATCATGGGGCCAAGGATGAAGCCCAACAACAAGGGGGCGGGCTCAGTGCCGAGTTTGGCAAAGAGGTAACCCACAAAACCAAAACCAGCGACCATCCAGATGTCGAAGGTATTGTTATTGGTCGAGTACACCCCGATCGCGCAGAACAACACGATGGCGGGGAACAAGAAGCGGTAAGGCACAGACAACAACTTGATCCACACACCAATCATGGGCAGGTTCAGAATCACGAGCATCAAGTTGCCAATCCACATAGAGGCAATCAGTCCCCAGAACAACTCGGGGTTGCTGGTCATCACCTGTGGGCCAGGCTGGATGTTGTGAATGGTCATCGCACCCACCATCAAGGCCATCACAGCGTTGGGTGGAATACCCAGGGTGAGCAAGGGGATGAACGAAGTTTGCGCACCCGCATTGTTGGCAGCTTCAGGTGCTGCCACGCCACGGATGTTGCCTTGACCAAAAGGCACTTCACCTTCTTTCAAAGCTGTTTTCTTCTCGATGGTGTAAGCCGCAAATGCTGCCAGCAAAGCACCGCCACCCGGCAGCACACCCAGCAATGAGCCGAGTGACGTGCCGCGAATCACAGCAGGCATCATGTTCTTGAAGTCTTCCGCTGTGGGGAACAAGCCCTCCACCTTGGCGGTGAACACTTCGCGGTCTTCTTCAGGACGAGAGAGGTTGGAAATGATTTCGCCGTAACCGAACACGCCCATGGCAATGGTCACAAAGCCAAGGCCGTCGGTGAGTTCAGGAATGTCAAAACTGAAACGTGCCACGCCAGAGTTCACGTCTGTGCCGACCAAACCCATCAAGAGACCCAGCACGATCATGGCGATGGCTTTGAGCAAGGAGCCAGAGGCCAACACCACCGCGCCCACCAAGCCCAAGATCATGAGCGAGAAGTATTCGGCAGGGCCAAACTTGAACGCGAGCTCTGTCAAAGGAGGCGCAAAAGCGGCCAAGATCAAAGTACCCACAGAGCCCGCAAAGAACGAACCCAAACCAGCCGCAGCCAATGCGGGGCCTGCACGACCTTTACGCGCCATTTGGTAACCATCCAGCGTGGTGACCACCGAAGAAGACTCACCAGGCAAGTTCACCAAAATAGCGGTGGTCGATCCACCGTACTGCGCACCGTAGTAAATACCAGCCAACATGATGAGTGCCGACACCGGAGGCAATGCGTAGGTGGCAGGCAACAACATGGCGATGGTGGCCACTGGGCCAATGCCGGGCAACACACCAATGAGCGTGCCCAAGATACAGCCAGCCAAGGCGTACATCAAGTTCACCGACGTGAACGCGACGCCGAAACCGAGAGAGAGGTTGTCAATCAAATCCATTTTTTTGTCTCCCTAATTAACCTGTGATGAACGCAGGCCAAACTGGCATTTGCAATTTCAAAGCGACGATGAATGCCAAGTAGCTACCAATCGCCAAGATGGTGGACAACACCAAGGCCTCTTTGAAGTGGAAGCTCTCACCAGCGTTGCTGGCGACAAAAGTCAGGGCATAAATACCGACCATCAGCCCCATAGGAGGCAAGCCAATGCTGGGCAAACCGCCCAAGCACACGCCAAAAATCAGGTTGGCACCCAAGATGAAGATGATGGGTTTCCACGCGAATTTGCCCACGGGTTCACCGTCTTCGGTGTGCTCCACCAAGGAGTAGAACGTGATGAACGCGCCGAGCACCGCTAAGAAAATACCCAGCAGCAACGGAAAGTAGCCAGGGCCCATGCGCGCACCGGTACCGATGTTGTATTGGGTTGCACCCCATGCAAAGCCAGCGCCCACCAAGGTGAACATCAGGCCGGAGAAAAAGTCTTTTTGACTTTTGATCATTTGTTACCTCTACCCAGAATCAAATATGGCGTGAATTATGGTGGTCGCCCCAGACCCCAGCCGATGTGGGTTACACCTATTTTTGAAAGGTAAAAGTCTGGGGTAAACCCTTGAGTTACATGTCTTTCAGGGGCTTGAAAACACGCAGCCACTTGGTGGCGGGCAGCGGCCAACGCGCTTGAATCGCCTCGGCACGCGCCATGAGTTCGGATCGTTTGGGGTGATTGGGTGTGCGCTGCGCCAACACCACCGTATTGCCCTCACGCGTGGGCTTGAAAGCCCACAGGGCGTCTGCCCCAAACGCGGCTGCCATCTTCTCCACACTCTGCGCAAAGCTGGAGCTGCGCCCAAACAAATTCACGGTCATGCACCCATCGTCGGTGAGCAGCTGTCGGCAATGGCCATAAAACTCTGCGCTGTCGAGCACGGGCGATGCGGCGTCGTGGTCATACAAATCCACCTGCAAGGCATCAATCTGGCCACGCCAGTGGTCATGCTTGGCCACTTCCGCCGCGTCGCCCAACACCACTTGCAGCTTGGCGCTGTCTGCAGGTAGCTTGAACCACAAGCGGCACGCGGCCACCACTTGGGGGTTCAACTCGATGGCGGTCGTTTTCATGCGCAGGTGCTTGAAACAAAACTTGGTCAGTGCCGCCGCGCCCAAGCCCAGTTGCATGGCGTGGAGCTTTCCTACCTTGTCAGGGTCGACAAACAAGAGCCACGCCATCATGCGTTGCACGTATTCCAGGTCGATGTCAAACGGCTTTTCGATGTTCATCGAGCCTTGCACCCACGGTGTACCCAAGTGCAGGTAACGGGTGTCGCCGTAGTCTGAAAAATTGACTTCGGGAAGTTGGAGTTTTTGCTTGGTTGCCATTGTGTTGTTTTCGTTTTACTCAGCCATGCCTTCGACCACAAAGCGCACGCGCTTGTTGCCTTGCCATTCGTCGGCCTCTAGGCGAAAGGCCAAATGCGCTTTGGACGGCAGCGGGTCGACACGCCCAAACCAAATGCCATCCACCGGCTGGCCATGGTGGCGCAGCTTGAGCGCCAAATGTTTTTCGCCCACCAAGCGCTGGCCCAACACCTCGACCTCTTCGCTGAACGTGGGCGGTGCAAAGCCTTGGCCCCAAACTTCGCGCGCCAGTGTGTCGGCCAGCTCAGGGCGGCGGTATTCAGGGGCCAGCGGGCCATCGGTGTTTAGGCGGCGTTGCAAGGTGGCTTCGTCCAACCACTCTTGCGCCACCTCTTGCAAGGCTTCTTCAAACGTGGCGAGGTTGTCTTCTTCCAACGTACACCCCGCGGCCATGGCGTGGCCACCAAAGCGCAGCAACACACCCGGGTGGCGTTTCGCTACGAGGTCGAGTGCATCGCGCAAATGAAAACCGGGGATAGAACGGCCCGAGCCTTTGAGCTCGTGACCCTTGCCCGCTGCTTGGCTAGGCGCAAACACAAATGTGGGCCGGTGGTGCAAGTCTTTGAGCTTGGCCGCCACGATGCCGACCACGCCTTCGTGAAACTCGGGATCGAACACGCACAAGGCAGACGGTGGCTCTTCTTCGGGGTCAAACATTTCTTGCGCCAGCTCTAGCGCTTGCTCGCGCATGTCACCTTCAATCTCGCGGCGCTCGCGGTTGATGCGGTCGAGCTGCGTGGCCAGCTCTGTGGCACGGCCTTCGTCGTCGGTGCTGAGGCATTCGATGCCCAAGGTCATGTCAGACAAACGACCTGCTGCGTTGATGCGCGGGCCGATGGCGAAGCCAAAGTCTTGCGAGGTGCATGTCTCACTTTTTCGACCTGCGGCAGCAAACAAGGCCGCCATACCTGCAGGCATTTGCCCTTTGCGCACACGCGCCAAACCTTGAGCCACCAGGCGGCGGTTGTTGGCATCGAGCTTGACCACATCGGCCACTGTGCCGAGTGCAACGAGTGGCAACAGTGTGTCGAGCTTGGGCTGCGGCACTTGCGCCCCCACGCTTGCCACGGCGTGTGCTGCGCTGCCCCCCGAGGGGGCTGCCCCGCCTTGGGGCGGCCCTGCGTCGGGGCCAGCCGTGAACACTCCACGCTTGCGTAACTCAGCACGCAACACCAACAACACATAAAACATCACGCCCACGCCCGCAAGCGATTTGCTTTCAAACGTGCAGCCGGGTTGATTGGGGTTCACGATGGCATTGGCCTCGGGCAATACCGCGGCTGGCAAATGGTGGTCTGTGACGAGCACTTGCAAACCCAAAGCGCGTGCACGCGCCACGCCCTCCACACTGGCAATGCCGTTGTCCACGGTGATCAGCACATCTGCACCGCTGGCTTTGACGCGCTCAGAAATCGGCGGCGTGAGGCCATAGCCATCGACCACGCGGTCAGGCACGATGTAGCTCACCTGCTTGGCACCTAGCAAACGCAAACCACGCAGGGCGACGGCGCAGGCGGTTGCGCCATCGCAGTCGTAGTCGGCCACGA
>JACCDY010707790.1_pt1 | contig 10580 bp, 9 predicted proteins | sample 7446391 | NCBI WGS metagenome assembly JACCDY01 (sample SAMN15323451, study PRJNA562643) | freshwater metagenome | isolation source: river surface water | place: USA:Blue River Watershed | collected 2017-08-18
ATGAGCCGAGTCTTTTTGACCTCCGCTATAATCTAACTCTTATCAAAGACTGCCCATAGCTCAGCTGGATAGAGCACCGCCCTTCTAAGGCGTAGGTCGCACGTTCGAATCGTGCTGGGCAGGCCAACACAGGCTACTCCGATTTCTTCGAAGACATTACCTGGTATGCCTTTCAAGCAATTTCAGTTTTCAACTGACAACACTCGCTGAAGTTTTCAATTTAACCTATTTACTGTCCAACTGTCCAGAAATCTGTCCAAGCACCTGTCCTAAAGTTCTTTTATTTAGATTAATACAGGGGGGGCGTCCCCGCTTAGCTTAATAGATATTAATAGCATCTACTCAGATTCTTAAAAGTTGGATTCTAAGTATGAAGTGTTATAGTTTTTATAAATTAAAGGATTGTTTATGAAAAAAATACTTTACTTAATACCGCTGCTTGCTTCAGCTGGTCTTTATGCTGCTAACTGGAATGTATTTTTTGACTTAAATGGTGGTGGAACTGTTTCATATGATTCTGCTTCAATTCAGAAAAATGGTAATTTAATTTCAGTTTGGGCAAAGGTTTCTCGAGACTCCCCCGTAACTAGAAATGGCATGACATATGATTCTTCAAACATTTTTTTAACTATAAATTGTAAAAATAGACAATATCTCAGTGGAGAATCATTTTTTTATCTTAAAGATTCTGTTGTAGGCAGTCTGCCAAAGGATGGGGAGTATAGGAATTTAATCCCTGAAACATTTCCCGAGACATTGAGAAATATTCTTTGTAAAAAATAAGCTGTCCTATCTTAGTAAAGTACTGACAACTCTCTATTTATTTCGTATTACTCTCTTCATAATCTAAGTTGAGAATATCTCTTGTAAATAGTTCTGTATTCCCAGCTCCAATTAACACCTCTGGACCTTTGTAAAGGTCATCAAAATTCTCTTTTAGAATCTTCGATTCTCTTATAGCGGCTTCAGCACCTTGAATAAATGACCATGTCTTTATGATTCTCATTCTTGCAAGGTCTGCGTTTGGAAATCTCTTTTCAACGGTTAGGTTAGTTATACCAATTTTATAAAGTGTTTCATTATTGTCGGTTAGAACAGCTATGTAATAGAGAATTCCAGGTTTTGTTTGGTCAAATCCAGAAACTGCACAGCCTGGACAGCCTGTTTCTCCGTTGATATTGGTGTGATTGTTTGGCGTTTGCCAAAATGAACCATGTTCCTTGCAGATTATTTCAACCTTATCGTGGTTAGTTTTATAGATAACTTTTGAATAATCATATTTATTGCCATGTTTTAAGATGGCGTTATGAATGAATTCTTCAGTCGTTAACCTCAATTCATCAAAAACACACTTTTTACATCCGTTACCCTTCAGATGACCCTCTGGTAGCTGCCAATATGAGCCATGATGTTTGCATATGATTTCTAGCTTGGTTCTTTTTGTTATGTATTCTGATTTGGAATAGTCATATTTTTCACCATGTATGGTTTTAGCTTTTTCAATGAATTCTTCTGAAGTAGACCTTTGTCTTTCTCTGTAACAACATGGGCATGCGTTACCACCTAGCACACTAGCTAGACCAACTTCCCATTCATGTCCATACTGGCATCTAAATAAAGACCTCTTTTTTGTTCCTTGGTAAGGGCTAATCATTTGAATGCCTCTTGGCTTGAGGCGTTGATTAACTATTTCTGTGTTTAGATGTGCATTCCCTGAGCAATGTGGACAACCAGAGAATTTATTTAGCACGGTATTTATTTGAGCTTGCCATTTATGTCCTTCCGAACACTCAAAGATTACTCTACTATTTGCATTCGTTTTATCACCCAATAACTTAATGCCACGACCATCCAGCCGCTTTTGGATAACTTCTTTTGTTAACTTGGCGTTTCCTGCACAGTGTGGGCAACCCCATCCTTCATTAATAATGTATCGAGGTCGAGCAGACCATTGGTGACCATTTGAACACTCAAATTTAGTATGTGTATTGGTATTTATATATTCACCAACCAAGATAAACCCACGCTCATAGAGGCGTTTAAGAATTTCTCCAGGCTCAAGCTTTGCAGGCATATTTAACTAATGAGTAGCTTAATTATTCAACTTGATAGGTTTAACAGCACATTAGACTTTCTGCCATTTGAATCTGTCCATTTTGCGGCTATCGTTCCATACTGACCAGCCTGCATTAAAACAACTCTCATTGACGACCTCAGTATCTCTTCAATCAAATACTTTTTATCCTCTGGAACAAGGTATTCCTCGTGAATTGGAATGATTGGTAATTTCATAATCTCAGCAAATTTAAGCACTTGAGTTGTTATTGCCCCATCAAAACCCTGAAGTTTTAGACCAATTCCAGTGCCAATCATATCTATGAAGTCTGTATGCTGAAACTTAAACTGACTAATGAAAGCCCTTATTTCAGACAAGCTCTTAAATATGGGATTTCCTTGGCGAACTGTCTTAGTTTTATAGGTTTTAATTTCAAGCTCGCCTGTTTCTTCATCAATCCACCAATGTGTATTTCCCAGCGATTTCTCCGCTGATTGCTCACTATTTGCGTTAAAAAGGGTATTAATTGCCTTCTTTCGAATATCTCTGTCCAAGGACTCAAATCCCTTTACATCGTAAACATCTTCACTGAAGTTTCGAAATAAACCACCTTCAGCTTCCTTGCCCTTAAAAGCCCTCAATATGAGCATCGGATGACATTGAGTAATGTCTAGGCTACCGACATTTTTCCCGCCGATTGTGATGCTGTTTCTGATGCTTTTAGGCTTGTTCTGAAAGTTGCAGTACCACCTGCCACCTTTGCCGAATGTTTCAGTGAATTGCCTTGTCAAAAGCAGTTCTGAGGGGGCTATGAGCTGCCCATTAGCCCATCTTGTTTGATGCTCTCTGAGGCGGTTTAAATGGCTCTGAACAAGACTTTGATGTCTTAGATAGTTATCTGTCAAATAGAAGCTTTCTGGTTCTTCTATAACCTTTTTATCCCCATCTTTTCGAACGACACATGGAAGGTCAGGGTTGACAGTTAAGTCCTCAATAGCAAGCCAAGTCAGTAGACTTTTGAACTCATCAGTAGCTCTGTAAACGGTTGAAAGACCTTGCTTGTTTTTAGCCAAATATGGCGGAATAGCTCCTTTGACCACCTCAACCCATCCAAGCTCTCTAGCACAGTTAAAGAGTTCAAGAGTTCTGTTAGTCATCCAAACCTGTTTTCTCTTACCTTTGCTGAAATAGGTATCTTTGGTTGTAAATCTAAACTGACCTTGATGAAGCCAGATTGAGGCAATCAGCTTTTTAGCATCTCTTGGGTACTTTTCCTTTTTTCTGACCTGTGAACGAGTCTTAGAGAATTCCTCAACCAATATCTCAGCTGCTTTATAGACTTCAGGGTGCTCAGAGTAGGCTTTGATAGATAAAAACTCAGCTTCCCTATACCCCTGAAGAACCACTGAAGAGTCCTGAGATAAATCATAGTTAATAGAGGTTCTATGCATTAGAGATAACTTTCATAGAGCTAAAGGGTGCAGCATCAGGGAGGCAGTTAAGTTATTGTAGTTCTTAACTATTTACCTTTCATCAAAGAGACCAACCATTACAGATAGTTATTCTATGATGCCTATTATTTAAGCAGATAAATAGGGTAATTCAAGGGCTAATAGGGTGCTTACTTGCCATATATACATCCTTTAATCTGAGGACATTCTATAGTTACACTCAGAGCTTAATCTTTTTCCAAGAACCTGCTCAAATCTAGCCTCGTCATCATTCACTACAGCGAAGATTCTGAAGCATGTTTCTGTGTAGTTACTACCTGTGTTGTAGTGACTGAAAACTGAATAAGCTAATAATGCCAGTAGGACATAACAGCCTATTTTGTATGACTCTGAACTCATAATTAATCTCTATTCTTGTGTAATTGATGTCGCTCAATAAAGCAAATGGCGTCGTGAGACATACGATTAAGGTCTTTAAGTAACTGTAGCTGACTATTAACTTCCGTCCAGGAGTTGATACTCAATTGAGAGCAGTTATTGAATCCAGCTTGAATGGCTAAAGTAATCCAAAAGTCATTCTTATCCTTTATTTCAGCCTTGTAGGATGTGAAACCTTCAATTTCAGGATAGAAAGCAGCCTGTTTTTCAGCATCTAGGACTGGCTTTACTCTCTCGTAGGGGTGACGAGGCATGTAGCAATTTTGGTCGTCACCAAGTGACTCAAGGCTCATTTTGAACTCCTTTTAGTTGAAAGAAGTTGCTCTATAGCAGTTTCAAAACACCAAAGTCAATAGGTTTGATAATTAATTTTCTTATGCTTTGGTATGCTAATCTTGAATCATAAAAAAAATGGATTAAAAATGCAGCCCGAAATCTTAAAAAATCTGAGTATTAAAGTATCCCAATACTTTTTAGACTTTCTTGAATCTGATTTTAAGCGTCAACAAGCTCCTCGTCGCAGAATTGAACTGCAAACTAATAATGGTTTTAAATCAGGAATGAAAGTTGCCCCATATCAGGGTTTGCAAACTTCCATTTGGCGTGAGTTGAATAAGCCAATTAGTGAAGAGCTTCAATTTCTGTTTCAGCCTAAAAATTTTCATAAGCAATTAAGTAATTCATTAAAGCTTGTGATTAAAGAACAAGTTGAAACAATTTCCCAAAATTCAATTGATGCTGTTATTAATGAGTTGGTCAATAAATCTAAGCTAACACTTGACGAAGCCCTTAGGTCGCCAGAGGAATGGATAGAGTCCTTGCATCTTGTTTTTATGGATGAGATGTCAACTCAAATTGTTCGTCCTATGTTGTCACTGATAGATGAGGCTTTATCTAAGCAAGCATATTCTCAGGTTGATTCAGTATTTAATGCGGAAATTGATTTGGTAAGTCGATTGGCAAAACCGTTAGAAGATGTCCTAACTGAAATTTTGGCAAGGTATGCGGCAACCAGAAATAATGAAGAGCTTTTAGAGGTTTCAAAAGATAGATTGAATTTAGAGGTTATCAAAAAATCACTTGTTGAATATTTTGAAGTTTTTGTGGCGTCCGACGCTTTTTTAGAATTTAGAGATATCGAGTCGTATGCAACTACTGCCGAAGGCGTGCAGCTTTACTTATATCTTGGTGCAATTAAATATGGTTCAGGAATTTATCCCATGTTCTATATACCTCTTGATTGTAGTTACAGTGAGTCTGATAGAGGCTATCAGGTAAAAATTTCAAATCATGTTTTTGCTAACAAGAGGGCATTTGATTTTATTTTGCAGGAGTTGGGTGAGAGGCAAGCTCGGCAGTGGATGAGTCCAATAAAGGAGCGAATTACATATGTAAGCTCTGAGCAGTCAATACTGGATGCAATTAGTCCTATGGTGACAAAGATTCAAGAGTCTTTCGGACTTTTGGAGAATTTTAAATTTGAAGATGGAGCTATTCAGCAAATTGGCGACACCAATGTAACGATTAATAATTCAATTCATATTTGTGCATTTGAAAAATCTGATGAAGCATTATTGAATGATTATGAGGAAATGATTAAGCAAGCTCGCAATAATGAGCAAGGTGTTGTTGAGTTATTTGAAGGAATAGTTAGTGGTGTTCTGACAAAAAATCCAGTCAGTATTGAATCGGAAATTCAAAAACAATGGGATGATTTAGCAGTTGAAAATAGAGTTGTACCAGATACTCCTATTCCTTTAAATGAAGAGCAGGTAAAAATCATTAATGCCATTTCGAATCCAAATGGCAAGTTTATTGTTGTCGAAGGACCGCCAGGTACTGGTAAATCCCATACTATTGTTGCAATTGCTGCTGATTGTGCTTTTAAAAATAAAAGTTGCTTGATTCTTTCAGATAAAAAAGAAGCTCTTGAAGTTGTTCAGCAAAAACTTTCTAAAACAATGAATGAAGTTAGAGGAGATGATGAGTTTCCAAACCCTCTATTAAGACTTGGAACAGAGCAGGCTAACTTCAGAAAATTAACCTCTCAGCAAGTTTTAACTCAAATTCAAGCACATGCCAAAGCCACTCAAGCATCTCAATCAAAAGTGAATGTTGAGAGAGATGAAAAAAGAGCACAGTTAAAAGATAGTATTAATAAAACTATTGATTCATTTGGTAAGTTGAAAATTTCCGATTTGGCAAAGTCAGAGGTCATTGCAGAATCTTTAAATGAAAAAATTAAATTAGGACTCAGTGAATTTCTTGACCATTTGCATGAGGACAATCAATCATTAAAAGTTTCAATTCAGATATTGGATGAGGATTTAGTAAGGGCTCAACTTGTTGAAATTTATGAGTCTGGAAAATTTCGTGATGCGAATGCAATGCTTAATGAATTTAGAGCAAGAGCATTTGTTGGTGAACACTACGAGAAGTTTAATAAAAATGTAGCAGAATTTTGCAAGCAAATTAATAAAGATGCTGTTAATTTATTATCAAATTTATATGCTGAGTATCAATCATTAAGAATGCCGCTGTTTGGCTATCTATTTAGAGGTTCTCAGGTAGCATCAATAAATACTCGAATCCAAAGTACAGCAAACTTTACAAAACAAATTAATCTTAAATCTGACTCGCATTTGATTCAGTCACTACTAACACAAGCAAGAACACTAATATCTTGGATTGATGAGTTTGGTGAGCCACAAGTAAGTTTCGAGCTTTCATATTCTCATTTAACGAAATCTAAACTTCAGGATAAAGTATTCAAAGATTTCTATTCTTTGATGAAGGCTATTAATTCTTCGGGAAATGATGAGTTTATTAATCTATTTATTTCTCCAGCTAACTCAAGTTTGTTTGCCGATACATGGATAGATAGCTATCGATATTTTTATGCAATTCAAAATATTAAATCTTTGTTTGCATCTGCCCCATCTTTTGATTATGTTGGCAAGAAAACAGAGGTTGAGAAGTTAAATACTTCATTGATGAATTCTGAAGTTGACTCTCGCTTGATTAGCTTTATGCAGAACTCTAAGGCTGATGCAAAAGTATTAGCTCAACTTATAAAGGATAAACAGAAGTTTCCAGAGGATAAATTTCATTCTGTAAAAGAAGCTTTTCCTGTAATAGTTGCAAGTATTCGTGAATTTGGTGAATTTATGCCGCTCAAAAATGACATCTTTGATGTTCTGGTTATTGATGAGGCTTCTCAAGTTTCTGTTGCACAAGCATTCCCAGCATTATTGCGTGCAAAGAAAGTTGTAGTGATGGGTGACAGTAAGCAATTTAGTAATACAAAATCAAATAATGCAAGCATTGCATTGAATGAAAAATATCGTTCTGATTTACATGCATATTTTAAAAAGGAAGTTTCTACGGATGCTTCCATGTTGCAACGCTTAAGTTATTTTGATGTAAAGCGTTCAATCCTTGAGTTTAGTCAAATGTGTGCAAATTACTCAATAATGTTGAGAAAGCACTTCCGCTCTTACCAAGAACTAATTAGCTATTCATCAAAGAATTTCTATGGTGGTCAACTTCAAGCTATCAAAATTCGTGGCGTACCACTTGATGATGTAGTTAGATTTACTGAACTGACACAGGACATTGTCTCTACTCGTAGTTCTAATCAAAGTGAAGCGAATTTCATTCTTGAAAAATGCTTAGAGTTGTTAGAGGATGAAAATCCTCCCACTGTTGGAGTAATTACTCCATTTACAGAGCAGCAAACTTTAATTAGTAAGTTATTTTCCAACCATGCCAGATATCAAGACTTTAAGTCGAAATTAAAAATAAAAATAATGACTTTTGATAGTTGCCAAGGAGAGGAAAGAAACATTATTTTCTATTCAATGGTTGCTACCAAAGAGTCGGATACGTTAAATTACATATTTCCAGTAACACTTGATGATGCTCAGGAGCTGGTTGAGCATAAGCTGAAAATTCAAAGGTTAAATGTTGGGTTCAGCCGTGCCCAAGAAATGATTTGGTTTGTTATTTCAAAGCCTATAAATGAATTTAAGGGTTCGATTGGGCAAGCCTTAAATCACTACAAACTTGTTCTCCATAGCAATAAGCCAACACATGAGCAAACTGATGCGAACAGTCCAATGGAAAAAAAGGTTCTTGATTGGCTTTATGCATCCGAATTTTTTCAAGTTTATGAGGAGCAAGTTGAGGTATTGCCGCAATTCCCGATAGGCGATTATCTAAGACAGTTAGATGTAACCTACAAACATCCAGCTTATAAAGTTGATTTCTTATTAACCTTTAATCATGAGCTGGGTACTGTTCATATCATCATTGAGTACGACGGTTTTGAATTCCATTTCAAGAAGGGTTCTGATATTGATGCGGGTAATCACGAGCGTTATTTGACAGATAGTGATATTGAAAGACAGCTAACCCTTGAGAGTTATGGTTATAAGTTTTTGAGAATTAATCGTTTTAATCTAGGTAAAGACCCCGTCCAGACCCTATCTGATAGGTTGTTTAGATTAGTTGATTTGCATTTTAAGGATACAACTAACGAGGTTGTAAGAAATCTACAAACTCAAGCAAGTTCTTTGCTTAACAAAACTGCAAAGCAATGTCCTAAATGTATGCAAATAAAGCAACATGAAGAATTTTATGATTCAACCCTTAAGGGTGGTGAGGGTGGTTATGGAAGAAATTGCATGGCTTGTAAGTCAATTATTAAGCCATCATCGGGAAGTTCAGGAAAGAGAAAATTTAGGCGTGGTAGGTGGAGATATTAATTTAAGGAATTGTTATGCGAGATATGCGAGTTTTGGGTGTTATTACATTAGTTATTGGCGGTGCTTTATTGGCTGACGGCAACTTCTTGTCTGGATTTTTGATATTTTTAACTGGTTTATTTTTCCTTTTCTTTGATGTAATCATTTATCAAATTAAGTTAAAAATTTGGCATAAAGAAAATAATAAAAATACTGGTAGCAAGCGTATTAGTTCGCCAGAGGGAAGAAAGCCATATAAACCAAGAAACAAATAATTGTCTAGGCTCTAATGCATAGCAAGCATAGGTTTTACTTTTTCATGGTGATGAGAGGGCATGTAGCAATCTTGCCCATCACCAATATTCTCTAAACTCATATCTAAGCTTCTTTTGTTAATGAAGTTTCTCTTTATGAGTTTGCAAATACCGAAGTTAGTAGCTTTTCAATATTTATTTATCAAGTTTGTTTAATAAAGTATCGTGGTTTGGATGCGTATATCGTCTAAGCATGGCTAAAGTTCTATGCCCGCTAATGTGAGCAAGCTCAATTACATTCAATCCCTTATCTGATAGCCTGCTAAGGGCTTCATGTCTTAAATCATGGAATCTAAGCCCTATAAAAGGATTCTGTACTCCATAGTGGGCTGACTTGGCTTTTGCAACCGCTTTTATGTATTGCCTCCTAAGTTGCCATCTGCAATAAGGAAAGACAAGCTCAGACTCGTGTCTTGATAGCAGTTTCTCTAACTCATTTTTAGCTCTTGAAGTGAGTGGAACAACTCTTGATTCGCCATTTTTAGTATGTCTAAGCAAGACTTTTCTATTGTTGAGGTCTACATCTTCCCATCTCATAGAAAGAATCTCAGCTGACCTCATGCCAGTTTCAATGGCAATGACAATAATAGAGCTCAAAGGTAGTAGAGTTGATTCTGAAGCGTACCGAAGTAAAATGCTCTCTGCATCTGGTAATAGTCTCTTCATGCGACCTTGTGGTTCAGACATCCTTTTAATGCCAGTGGTTGGATTAATTAACTTGAGTTCCCATTCATTGACTGCCACTTGGTAGAGCTGCGAAATAGCATTGATGTAGTGGTTTACTGTAGATGCTGCTCTGCCTACCTTTAGCAAGTCTTCTTTAAGCATTAATACATCTTGCTTTTGGATTGATGAGAATTTTCTTGACTCCCACCTTTTGCCTATAAGACCTAATATCCCAGCCTCTGTTCGGTGATTAAGCTTGTGGACTACATGAGTGCTGATATACCTGTCTGCAGCCTCTATGAAGCTTATATCGTTTTTAATGAGTTTTTTCTTAGCATGTTCTTGATATATGCCCAATTCAATCTGTACTTCTATTTGTCGCACCCATTTGAGTGCATCGAATTCATTTTTGAATGATTTACTGATGGTCGATTGACCTTTGCGGGTAATACGAGCTCTGTATGAGCCATTCCTAATAGTTATTGAAGCCATCTGTCCATTTCTCCTGTCCAACTTGTTGTCCAAGAGTGCTGTCATAAACATCAATTGACTTGAAAGCCCTTTGTATCAAAGACTGCCCATAGCTCAGCTGGATAGAGCACCGCCCTTCTAAGGCGTAGGTCGCACGTTCGAATCGTGCTGGGCAGGCCAAACTTCTATTGAGTGATTTAAGAAGCTTTTTTCAGTCTCAAGAAAATCAGTGCCACCACGCCAGCAATCATCACATACATTGAAATGGCCACAGCTCCTTTGCTGTGCGCATACATGATGCTTGAATAAGCTAGGTAACCACATGAGCCGCAGAATATGAGTGGCGTGATAGGGTAGAGCGGTACCTTGAATGGGCGCACAGCGTCATCTTTGTAGCGCAAGATAAATAAACCTAAGCCAACCAAGAATAAGAAAACCC
>JACCDY010718623.1_pt1 | contig 10580 bp, 16 predicted proteins | sample 7446391 | NCBI WGS metagenome assembly JACCDY01 (sample SAMN15323451, study PRJNA562643) | freshwater metagenome | isolation source: river surface water | place: USA:Blue River Watershed | collected 2017-08-18
GCACGTTCTGCAGGTGAGCATGGTCGGAGTGCTCCGGCATGAGGAAGCGGAGCTCGAGCCGGATGCCGCGTGGGATCAGAGGCGTCTCGATGACCTCGACCCCGAGGCTGTCCGCGGGCACGCCGAGCAGGCGCGAGCTCTCGGCGATCATCTCCTCGACGGCGTGACGCAGGCTGTCAGCCCGCGTGTCGAAGCCCGGGTCGCTGCTGACGGGCGGCGTCCGCAGCCTCGTGTTCGCGGGCGCGAACACGGCGCGCATGACCATCTCGGCGTTCTTGGTCAGCTGTCCGCGCAGGGCGGCCGCGTACTGCTCGGCCTGCACCTGCTCGCGGGAACGTCTGCGGCGCGGTCCGGTGCGCCATCCTCGGGATCGTGTCGCGCTCATGCCTTCTCCCAGATGAACACAGGCTCATCAGTTCGCTCGTCGCGCCCTTTGCGTCGCAAGCCCGCCCCTTCACAAGCGTTGCGCACATTACTGCACATGACGTCGGGGGTGTACCGTCCGACGCCTTCGTAGCAGCCCTCAAGTGCGATGCGCAGCTTGGTCCGTTCTTCGGCGTGCGCCTTGCGCTCGCTGACCAGCGCGTGGCGCAGCGCGAGCACCTCTTTCATGAGGTCGGCCCGTTGCAGGTATACCTGCTCAAGCTCGCGTGCGGGCGGTCCGTACTCGGCGGTCAGCGCCGACACGTGTGGCGCCTGCTGCAGCAACACCTGCGCGACTGTCTGCCCGCGGTCCGCCCACTGCATCGTGGTAATCCGGTGGTACAGGTCCGGACTCAGGGCGATGCTCGGCTTGCCGAGGTCATTGCGCGAGCCCGTGAAGCTCTCGAGCACGCCGACGAGGTTGCAGACCGCGAACACGTCCTCGAAGTGCTGCGCCGCCTCGTGATTCGCGTCGACCGAGGCACGCGGCTGGAGTTCGAACTTGATCGAGATGCTGGTCACGGGTCCTCCTTTTCGGGCTCGCCACGCCAGCGCTCACCGCACGAGTTGCAGGCGAACACGAGTGGTTCGCCCTCCGGGTGACGGAACACGTTGCACCCACAGTCGCAGCGGAACGGCTTGCCGCCAACCACGGGCATCACATCGGGCAGCGGGTGGCTCATGTGTCCTCCTTGATTCCCGCGGCTGCATGGACCGCGTCGCGGACCTCGGCGAAGGGGTGCAGGCGATCGGCCTTCCAGTCGTCGAGCGTACGTGCGACCTTCGGGTAGACGCGGGCGAGCTCGCTAAACTGGTCGCGGTCATACGTTCCCGGGGTGCCGTTGAGAACCGCCTGGTAGTACAGCATGGTGGCGGTCTTGATCGCACGCACCTTGAAGTGCGCGAGCGGGGCGCGCAGGTCGGCGGCGTAGAAGTGCGCGAACCCCTTGTCGTCCGCCTCGAAGAGCGGCGCTGGCAGGTGAGACGAGTGCGCCGACTCGTACCGGATCCCGTGCTTGATCATCCGGCGCTTGACCGCGTGACGAGTCAGGCCGGTCAGCTTGGCCGCCTCGATGATGGTGCCCCCGGTCTCGAGCGCGGCCTCGATGACCCGACGTTCGGCGGAGAGGAAGTTGAGGTTGTCGAGAACGATCTGCATGGCTACTCCCACCTGTCCAGCACATAGCGGCTGACGACACCGTGCCTGTCCGTGACCCACAACTCGCAGTCCCACGTCAGCTTGGGATCGTCCTGCAGCATGAGGCCGCAGGTCGGCACGTCGACCGCCTCGATCTTCGCCGTCGTCGCGTGCGCCTCGAGCGTCGCCCGGACCTCGCGCAGCTCGCCGCGCAGCATGCTTGGGAAGAACCCGCCGCCGCGCTCGTAGATCTTGTCGCGGCAGCCCTCGATGATCACGAACAGCTTGCGGCCGTGGTGCTGTGCGGCGGGGTCTATTTCGTCACGCCACAGGTTCGGCGCCAGTACCAGCGCGTCGACCTTGTACCGCTGATGGATGGCCAGGTTCCACCCCGACGCGAGCCGGCCCGTACCGTCCGTGTACAGGTACCAGCTCGTCGGGTTGCGGCGGTCGGGCCGGTCCCACTGCAGGAGCGGCGGCGCCTCGGGGTCAACCGCGGTCACCAGCGCCGACCATGCGGCGGGCTGCCGCGGGACCACGAGCTCGATCTGCGCGGCGCCCGGCAGCACGTCGCGCCGAAACTTGACGAGGGTCATCTTGGCCGAGCCGGACGACGGCTGCGCCGTGCTCGGTTTGAATGAGGTCCGGCCGGTGTCCTTGACCGCGACGTGCGCGAACACCCCGGGCGCCGCGCTGACGCCGGACAGGGGCGCGGTCCGGGTGTAGTCCTGCGGGACCCACAGTTTTTGCAGGTCATCGAGCCGCGCGTACCGGCGGCGCAGCGCAGGCGCGAGGCCCAGCTCGGCGAACAGCTCCTCGGCGCGCTTGACGTTGCCCGCGGACGGCGGCGCCTGCGGGCGCTGGTACTGCAGCGGGTGCATCTTCTCCGACCAGCGGCGGGCGACCGACTCGAACGCCATGCCGGAGGACATGTCCTCGAGCAGCGTGCCGAGCATCGACGATCGGACGTGACACCAGCCCGCGGGCGCCGTCGCGGCAGCGCGCCAGATCAGGTTCTCGCGGTGCCGCTCGTTCTTGGTCGCGGCGAGGCGCTCATGCAGCGCGAGGAACCACTCGGCGATCTGCTGCGCGACCTCGGACCGGTAGAGCTGACCGGACTTGAGAGCCGCCGTCGCCTGCGCGACCGTCGACATGTTGAAGTCGCCGAGGCTGCGGGTCAGGATGCCGCGGTCCTCGCGCTTAGTCGCGGCGACCTGATGCGCCGACATCGACGCGGGCCGCGGCATGACCTGATCGAGGACCGAGGTCGGCGGGCGCACAGCCATGTGCGACCACGGGTTGCCGTCCGGCCGGTGCCCGACCAGCGGCACGCCCCACGAGGTCGACCCGTTGAAGAACACGCCCGTGACCCGCGACCGCTCGATCGCCTTGTGCACGAGGGCGACCGCGAAGCTCAGCGGGCCGTCGATCGACTCCGGCCACACGGCCGGCGAGGTCTGGCCGCGCTCGTCGATGGTCACGAGACCGGCGTACCGTTCGACGAACTGCCGGCAGGTCCGGCAGGCGTAGTGCTGGCGGCGCGACGCGGGGACATTGGCGAGGAAGATGTCGTACAGCGTCGGCGAGCCGGACGGATTCGGGCAGGTGGTGTAGAGGGGCACACGATCGGCGCCCTTGGCCGCGAGATCGATCGTGGTCTGCAGCGCGGCGAGCAGGTTCGCGAAGCGGTCGTCCGGCTCGTGCTGGTGTTCGGGGGTGGTGTCGCTGGTCAGCATCGTGTTCTCCTCATGTGATCCCCGCGAGGAGGAGCACGTTTGCATATCCGTCATCGGTCAAGAGCCATCCTTCGAGGTCGCGGGCACCCTCGTAAACCAGCGGGCTGCGTGCGATGAAGTCGCCGATACGCTGACGGTAAAGCACGCGTGCGTCAGCGTTGCGCGCTGACTCCACGGTCTCGTGGATGGTGCCGTCGTCGGCCTTGTATGCTTCGATCTTTGTCATCGGAGGCGTGCCTCGTCCGCGGCATCGCGGATTTGCAGGGCGATTGCCAGCGGATCGGCGGTGCGCTCGACCGGCTGGTCGCCCTCGGGTCCGTCGAGCAGCGCGCCCTCACGGGTGAGCCGCAGGCGGTACTGGTATGCGGCGTTCACGTAGTCGGTCACGCGCACCTCGAACTCGAGATGCGGCGCGATGTCCCGCAGGTGGCGCAGCGTTTCGGTCAACTGCTCGATCGTGGTCTGTCTTGAGTTCACACAACCTCCTTTGCGCCCGCAGGCGAAGGGACTCCGGCAGGGCTCGAACCTGCATCTCCGCGTTAGCAGCGCGGTGCTCTCCCGGTTGAGCTACGGGCCCGTAGTGCCGGTCTTTGCCGGCTGTCATCGACGTGTCGAGGTCGCGCAGACACCATTATCTGCGTAGCATGATCACCATGACGTTCAGACCTGTCGACAGGGGCGGCGGGACTCGAACCCACAACCTCGGGGCTTTCACACCCCGCTGCTCTACCGTTGAGCTACGACCCCTAGTTGATTGCACGACGACCGAGGCCATCTCGGACTTCGCAACCTCACACCTCGCGTGGACCTTTTCAGGGGCGGCAAGATGATCGGTCACGGCTGAATCGAACAGCGCGGGCAGTAGCCCGCGTCATGCAATAGGGGCAGAAGGTCTCGAACCTCCGACACCCGGCGAGTCATGCCGGTGCTCTACCTGCTGAGCTACGCCCCTGTAATGTCTCGACCTGTATGATTGGACAGCTTATGTCTAGGACCTCGGACCATTCCGCGGCGTGCTCCCCGATGACTGGTTGCTGCCCTTTCTCCAAGTCGAGACTTGGACAGTATGGCTACCGATATCCGCGCGTCAAGTGGAAAGTTTCGCGCGCTGGCTCACGCCGCGGGCGGCCCGTCTGGCGGGCTCGGCGCCTGCGCGAGGCGGTCGGCCTCCTGCTCGCCGAGGGCGCGGACCCAGCGGTCGACCTCGGGGACCTTGCGGATCTGGCCGTACGCCCACAGATGGAAGGTCAGGCCGAGGTCGGCGCACGCGCCCTGCCAGGCCCGCAGGATCTTGAGGCCGGCGGCAGTCCCAAGGATCGGCACGACCCGCTCGAAGCCGAGGGCGCGGTGCATCGACACGCACCTGCGGAGGAAGGTCTCGGCGCCGCCGCGGGTCCGCCCCGTCGAGCCGTCGCCGTCGTACACCTGCGGCATGGTGACCCGACCTCGCGAGGCGAACTCGGCGAGGGCCGGCAGGAGGGCCCGCTTGGGGTAGCCGTGCGAGGTGACCGCGGGGCAGGTCGCGGCGAGGGCGAGGGCGGCGGAAAGCTCGTCGGCGCCGCCCCTCCAAGAGGCGAGCTCGACGTCGGCGACCAGCCGCGGGCCGTAGACGGCGAGAGCGGCGGGGTCTCCGGCCGTGGTCCACGCCCACACGAGCGGGTGGTCGACGCGGGCGACGGCGCGGCGAGCCCCTCGCTGGACGCAGGGCGCGACGGGTAGGCCGTGGAGGTCGGCTCTCGGCGGGACCCCGGGACTCCAGACGCAGACTCGGTCGAGATGGTCGGTCACGAGGGTGAGCGTCGCACGCAGCTGCGCCGCGCGATAGCCTGGGCTTGCGCTCGGCCGTGTGGTCGTTACTATCTACAGGATGGATAGACCGATCGAATCGCGCCACGCAGGAACAATCTCATGAAGAAACGGAGCACCCCGTTCACCCCCTTCATCCCGGCCATCAACCTCGTCGGCCTGCTCTCCGCGATGTGCATGCCAAACCCCGTGGATGTCCTCTTCGGAAACGGCGAGATCGACTTCGACGCGCTCCCCGACAGTACACCGACATGGGTCCCGTACAGCGGTCAAAAGACCGAGAGTCTCGTCCGCGCGATGGTTGCCACGGGACACGCCGTAGACGGGCATGTCGTCTCGCTGATCTCTGACAAACGATCGACCATGCACCAAGCGGTGCACCTGTCCGTGAAAGGTCGCAAGGCAGTCTGCGAACACGAACGACTGATGCGAGAAGGGAAGAAGCTCGAAGCCCTCGAGATCGCTATCGGAATGTTCGGCTTCAAGGATGACATCGCCGACCCAGCGCGGGCTGCGATTCGTGAAGGGCAACGATGCGCCAGCGCGGAGGCGCCATGAGGTCGGTCCACGCAACGCTGCCCCTGCACATCGACCTCGTCACTCGATCGCAAGTCGACGAAGTGCTCCGACGGATCGCCGCGCGGTACAAGGCGGTCGCGTACCGCATCCGGCAGGAGCGGGTCGGGCACGTTGACGTCGTGATCGAGGTCGGCCTCGTCGGGTGGCTGCTCGGCCGACACCGGCGAGCGCTGGCCGACTACCTCGAGGTCGCCCGAGCCCGCGGCGTCGAGGTCATCGACTACACCGCGACGGCGCGCCTCAACCTGCGGATCGACATGGCCGCGCTGCGCCGGGCGTGGGACCGCGCGACCAGACGGCGCGCCGAGAACTTCATCCGCGCGGGCAACGATGTCGCCTGCCAGATCTGCGGGCGCCCGTACTGGCAGCACCCGCAGGACGCCGAACACGAGTGGCTGTGGGTGCGCTGCGACGGTCAGCGCCTCAAGCTATGATCGAGATATCCTGATGGGACTGAAACCATTCTTTTGCTTCTACGGAGGCAAGTGGCGCGCTGCGCCGCGTTACCCTATTCCGAAACACCGTCGAGTGATCGAGCCGTTCGCCGGGGCGGCGGGGTACGCGACGCGGCACTACCGCGCAGACGTGGTGCTCGTGGAAACAGACCCGTTGATCGCGGGTCTTTGGCGGTGGCTCATCGGCGCCTCCGAGCGCGAGATCCTCACGTTGCCTCTTGAGGTGGGTACGACAGTCCGCGATCTCGGGCTGGCGCCGGGACCGTCCGCGCTGATCGGGTTCTGGCTCAATAAAGGGACGAGCGCACCTGCTCAGCGACCATCCGCATGGATGCGCGAGGGTCTACGTCCGCGCTCGTTCTGGGGAGTTGAGATCCGACAAAGGATTGCATCGCAGGTCGGCGCGATCCGCCATTGGACGCTGATCGAGGGGGACTACACAGATGCTCCGGACGACGACGCAACGTGGTTCGTGGATCCGCCGTACCAGGGCGCGGGCCAGCACTACAGAAGCGCGCCGCTCGACTACAGAGCGCTCGGGCGCTGGTGCCGAGGTCGGCGAGGACAGGTGATCGTCTGCGAAAACGAGGGGGCGACCTGGCTTCCGTTTGAGTCGTACCTGTCGATCAAGGCCCGCGAGGGTCAGGGCGGCGGTCGTACGAGCGCCGAGGCGGTATGGATCAGAAATATAGCCGGTCTGTCATAGTCGACCGGCGAGCCACAGGACCAGCAGCACGAGCAAGACGATCGCGGCCGGCGAGGCGCCTCCGGCCCAGCCCCGCCTGTGGTAGCCGTACCCGCCGCCGAGGGTGGACATGTGGGCGGCGAGCATGCGCCGAGGTCCCGCGTTGCCCGTGCGCGGTCAGGGCTGCGGCGTTCGCCGTCTCGGCGGCCTTCGCGGACGCAACCGCTGCGGTCGTTGCGGCCTCGCGGTGCCCGTGAGCGGTGAGCGCGTCAGACCCGACGAGGGCGGCCGCCTTAGGGAACGGGGTTCCGCATCGAGGGCAACACGATCCGCAACCCCGGACAGGCGACCGTCGCGGCCGGCGGCGCGTTGTCCAACTCGTTCGGGACGGGCGTCATGGTGGCCGGCGGGTACTCCGACACACAGGTCTCGCGCAACGTGGTCACAGATGATCAGGACACGCCGACCCTGCAGTACGGCATCTACCTGCTGCCGACCGCGGCCGGATCCGGCAACGAGCTCCGGGGCAACGCGGTGCGCGGCGCGTACGGGCACGAGCTTCGGGCCGACGGGTCGCTCGGGGTCTGGCTCGCGGAGATGGACGTCGATGCGTTCTCGGAGCCGATCGGCCTGCTCGCCGTAGGGTCGGAGCTGCGGGATGTCGGTACCGGCGTCGCGTACCGGCAGACGGAGGCGCCGGAAGGGTCGACCTGGAAGGGCTACATCCCCGGCACGGTGCGCGCGCAAGACCTGTCCTTCCCCGTGCCCGGTGTGCTCACCCTGCCCGGTGTGTCGGGGAACTACCTGTCGACACCGGACGCCGCCGAGTACGACGTCGCGGGCGCGCTGCGCATCCGCGTCGACGTCGCGCTCGACGATTGGACTGCGGCGCAATACTTGGCCGCGCGCTGGTCCTCGGGTGGCAAGACGTGGGTCCTGTACATCGAGGCCGGTGGCCGCGCTGTGGTCGCGGTGCTGACCGGCGCGCAGACGGCGAAGTCGGGCGTGATCGCGGCGTCGCCCGGGGACCGGATCATGATCGAGGTGACGGTCGACCCGGCGGACGGGACCGCGGTGTTCCGGCGCTCGGACGACGCGGGCGAGAGCTTCACGTCGCTGGGGTCCGGGACCAACACGATCGGCGGCGCGTTCGCATGGGGCGCGTCGTCGCTGCCGGTATCGGTCGGCGGGTACGCTGGGGCGTCCGGCCTGTGGCTCGCGGGGCAGGTCTACTCGTTCGACCTCTACGACGTCGGCGGCGCGGCGACGCTGGCGCACCTGGACCTCGCCGAGCCCGCGGCCGTGATGGTCGACGAGCAGGACCACGCGTGGACGATCAACGGGTCCGACTGGTCGATCGCGCCGCAGTTCGTGGGCTCGATCAACGGGCAGAGCGGTGCCGTGTCACTGCCGTCAGACGGTGCTGCCGAGGTCGCGTCGCTGCGCACGCTGGGCACGGGAGCGACGCAGGCATGCGCCGGTGACGATGCCCGGCTCGCCGCCGAGGTGTTCTCGCAGCCGCTCAAGTCCGGCGATGACCTGCAGCTGGCGGGTCGGCCGGTGTCGCTGGTCGTCGGCACTGGCTCGCACGCGAAGGACACGTGGCGCTACATGCCGATCCGGCTCAAGACGGCGATCACGCTGTCGTCCATCGGGGTCAACACGACGATCGCGGCGTCCGGCGGAACGGCGGCGATGCGCTTTGGGTTGTTCGCGGCGGACGCCGACCTCAAGCCCGCGGGTCGGACGCTCGACATCTCGGCGACGCACGGGACGCTCGATTTGACACCGGTCGCGGGCCTACAGCGACTGACGACGGTGGGGCTCGTGCTGCCGGCTGGTGAATACTTCATCGGCTGCGCGTGGGCCGGCACGGCAAGCACGCCGCCGACCATGTCCACGCTGTCGGGCATCCACCCGATGGTCACGCACTCGACCTTCTCGGCGACCTCGAGCGCCTACTCCGAGTCGGCGAGCGGGGCGAGCACCCCGACCGCGGCCGGTGCGACAGCGATCGCGCTGCCGGCCACCATGCTCGTGGGGCGCATCGCCTGATCACTCGCGAGCGGGGCGGTCGGTCCGGCGGGCCGGATCCGCGACGCTGCCGGCGCCCTCGGGGCCGACGATGCCGGTCTGTTCGCGGGACGGGTGCGGGCCGGGCTTCTGCTCCGGCTTGCGCAGGTGCTCCTGCTCGGCCTCGATCTGCTCGTCGTGCTTGCGGTCGGCGGGGGACTTCTGGGTCTGGTCGGGCTTGTTCATGGTGCCCAGAGCATGCGCACCCACGCGGCCCTGTCGACGCGCTGCGGGTGCGGTGTCGGTCGCAGACGCTGCGCTGGCGTGCTAGAAGCGGCGCCCATGCGAAACGCAATCCTGACCCTCACCCTCTCGTCCGCCTGTCTCTTCGCCGCCTGTGACACGCCCGATGCGATGGCCGACGCCGAGCGCATCGTCGAGCTGGAGGCCGAAGTCGACACCCTCAAGGTCGAACTCGCCAACGCCCGCCTCCTCAGCATCGCCCCGCCGCCCGGCGTCGAGCTGCCTGACCTGACGTTCCGCGAACAGGGTCCGCCGTCCGCGCTGTGGACCGGCAAGTTCAACGGCCAGTCGATCCTGCGCGCCCACGTGGTGAAGATGATCCTGTCCGCGGGCGGGCAGCCGGACCCGACGCAGGGGTGCACGCTCTCGTGGTACCAGCCCGACACCACGAAGGACGAGATGGTGCTCGGCCTCGGGTGCTCGATGCTGGCGCCCTTCTTCCTGTGGCAGCACTACCGCGACCTGTGGCTGTCCAACGGCGCGATGGTCCTGCCCTAACCCTGCGGCGCGAACCTCGTCAGGTCGGTGTCGACGGGCCACGCGGCCAGCGGCCCGAGCAAACGGCCGCGCGCCATCTCCGCCGTCCAGACCCGCGACAGGTCGACAGCGGTCCACTCCGGCGGAACTCCCGCGGCGAGCGTCGACAGGCGGACCCCGACCTGCCCATCGGTCTCGCCGGTGTCGCGCCGGATCAGCAGGTGCCCCGACCGCGGGCCGACCAGCTGCGCCCGCTGGATCCCGAACAGCGCCTCGGCGACGGCGGCCTCGAGTCGGTCGATGTGCTGGGCGCAGAACCTCGGCCACGCCCACGCAGCGATCGACGCGGACAGCCCAGCGGGGATGCGCGCGGTCGGCCAGCGACAGCGCTCGTGCGAGAGCAGGTTGCCAGGGTCGAGCGCTGCTGCCTTGTCACGGACGAGGAGCCCATGCAGGGCGAGGAGCTCCGCCTCCTGCAGCGCGACCTTGACCGGCGAGTAGAGCAGCGCCTCGGCGAGTTCGCATTGGTGCAGGGTCATCGCTTGGACCCCCGCAGCGCGACGAGCATCGAGCCCTCGGGCTGGCCGCGGCTGTGCTCGAGCGCCTTGAGCTCGCGGCGCAGACACGAGGCGGGCACGTCGGCGAGGCCGTGCTGCTGCGCGAGCCGCCGTAGCTCGTCCATCGAGGCGAGCGCCCACGGGTCCGTGCGCAGCACCATCGTGATCCGCGATTCGGGCTCGGAGAAGTCGCAGACGAAGCCCGACATCATGCACCTCCGAACGACGCGAAGTCGCAGCGAGCCGAGTACGCACACTGCTGCTTGCCGTGGTCCTTATGTCCGAGCGCGATCAGCAGGTCGACCGACACGCCGGACAGGTGCCGAGCCCGCGCGGGCGGCGTCAGCTTCTCCTCGAACTGGCTGGGGCAGGTCTCGCCGCGGAACGCGGCGATCGTGCTGTACGACA
>JACCDY010743450.1_pt1 | contig 10578 bp, 10 predicted proteins | sample 7446391 | NCBI WGS metagenome assembly JACCDY01 (sample SAMN15323451, study PRJNA562643) | freshwater metagenome | isolation source: river surface water | place: USA:Blue River Watershed | collected 2017-08-18
CTTTTAGTAGCAGCTGTAGTGCTTTTACTTTTAGTAGCAGCTGTAGATGGTGTAGACATTTAAATTGGTTGTAATTTTTATATTAAAATAATAAATCAAAAATAAATATATCATTCAATATAAAAATGGCAAAACATTTATATGTTGAATATTTTAAAGTATTATTTTTATCATGTATGATTATTTCATATATTGTAATTTTTGGAATTTTATTTGATCATAAAGAAAAATTGCAAGGTTTATTTAATCCAATACAATCACTTCTAGGTATTGGTATTTTTTGTTATATTTATTTATTAATAATTAGAATTTTAAAAATTAAACAATTAAAAAAATCTGATTTAAAATCACAACTTTTAAAATTCTAATTTATTAAAAGTTTTTAAAATTTAAAAACTTTTAATAAATTACATAAATTTAAAAATATTTTATAATTTATCATATAAATTATTATGGTTTTTAATGCATTAACTACACATAGAGTTAAATTTATTTTTATGGCATTTTTATTATTAAGTTATGGTATAATATTGTTAATTATTATTTTTAAATATATGCCGTGTGAAGAAAATGAATCAGCAATACCAAAAGAACTTTACATTTCTTTAATTATTTTCATAGGTATTGGGTTTGCTTCATTTATATGGCTTGCTGCTATTAGATGGAAAAAAATGACAAAATACCAAGAAAAAATGATGACAGAAAATTTATTAAAAGATGCTGATGATTTTTTAGAAAAAGAAAAACAAAATGCAGAATTTATAAATAAAAGCGTTAATAACAATATTGATAATGCTCAAATTGGAATAACAAACATAACAGGAACTACAAGTGATAAAAAATCTAGATCTAGATCAATGCCTGAATCATCTTTTAAATATGCACAAATAGCAACTGATGAAGAAAATAAAAAAAAAATTAGAGAAAATATAGAAAATATAGAAGATATAGAACCTATAAATTATAGAAAATCTAGAAGAACAGTACATACGGAAACAGTGTACGATATATAACTTTAATTAATTTTCATCAAAAGTTATATAATATGATAAATAATAATTAGTATCTTTTTTATAAATATACATTGCGTTTTCTAATAATGTATCATATATATTTTTTTTAGTATGTTCTTCAATATATTTTAAAATATATTTAATAGACATATATGAATTGCTAAAAAATGTCATAATAGCTTCTTTTGTTTCATTAGAAAAAACATTATTTTCAATAGTCTGTTGTGTAATTGGTTCTGGTTTTATATCACTAAATTGAATTACTATTTTTACATTTTGTTTTTTATCATCTTTGATATCTTCTACCATATATATTTGTTGGTATTCATCGTCATCATTTTCATATTTTTCTAAAATATCATTTAATTCTATTTCTGGATATGCACTTTTTAACCATTTATTAAATTGTAATCCAAAACATTTATAATAATGTTGAATAATTTTAACTAATTCATCTTCAGAAATAGCTGTTTGATTAATAACTGCTGCCTTTGTATCTTGTTGTGACATTATATATAAATATTTGTTAATAATAACATATAATTTATTTATATATTATTTTAAAATGATATATAAATAATATAAAATATAATATGATAAAATATTTTGATACTCAATTAACATTTCCAGAATATTCTAATCAAATGTATTTCTTATGTTTAACTGTTCGAATAATATTTGGTATATTATTATCTACGAATTATATCAATAAGTATTTAAAATGCGGATTTTTAGCATTAATGATTTTATTAATAAGTGGTACTATGTTTAAAAAAAAATTTAATTGGAAATGTTATCAACGTAATATAATAACGAATTTATTAGCTATATATTTTATATATGTAAATAAAAATAACATAGCTTCTTGTTTATTTTTAACAGATGTTTTAATGGCAATACAATTAAGACATATTATGAATTTATTATAAATTCATAATAAATTCAAACATACTTTTTTATTTATTTTTTTTTAACTAAACGATAATCGATATTATAACCACTAGTTTTAAATTGGTATTCTTCAGATAAAATATCACCAACTTTTGCACCAGTCCAGATAGCCATTGCATCATCATCATTCATTAACATTAAATTTGATGTTTTTGCAATCAACCATTTATTTAATACTTTATTTTTTTCTTCATCATTTAAAATTTTATATTTTGGAACTAAAATATGATTTGGTACAATAATTTTAAAATGTTTGTAAAAATAATTTTTAACATTGATTGGTAATGTTTTTAATACAATAGATTTTGTTATAATTATTATTTCATGATTTTTATTTTTCTTAATAATATCAGATATAAATTTAGAATTTACGTTATCATTATAATTAAAGAAAAGTATAATCATATTGTCATTTAAATTATATTTAATATAATTTTGATCATACATTAAAATTTCAAAATCTGATTTTTCTAAAATATCATCATTTAATACTAAATTTCGATATTTAATAAATTCAATTAAATTATTATAAATGTTAAAAAGATCAATATTTTGAGACATGCCCTTTTTATTATATTAAAAATAATATCAAAATTAAATTATAATATATTAAAAATAATATGTAATTATTTTTATAAATATGGATAAAGAGTTAGAATTTTTATCAAATAACAAATATGTTATAAAAGGTGATGTTATTGGAAAAGGTGCTTTTTGTGATGTTTATGAATGTGTAAACAAATCAAAATTATCTAAAAATGTAAAAGGTGGTAAAAATAAAAATAAAAACAATAAACCAAAAAATATTGATATAAATTTAGAAAAATATGTTGTAAAAGTAATAAAAAATAAATATAAAAAAGAATTTGTTAGAGAAATAAATGTATTTAATAAGATTAATAAACATAAAAATGCTTTTTTAAAAAAATTTAATAAAACTGAATCTAATATTATTAATTTATGTCAATATTATATTGGTGAAAAATATGCATTTTTAATTTTTGAATATATGACTTGTGATTTATACAAATTTGTAAAAAAATTTATGGAATCATTTAGCTCTAGATTACCAATTGAAATTATTAAAAAAATATTACAATCAGTATGTAGTGCTATTCATGAATTAAATTATAATAATTTAATTCATGGAGACATTAAACCAAATAATATTATGATAAAGATAAAAGATAGTAATATTCAAGATCTTAATACATTATTTGAAAAATATAAAAAAAATATACAGAATCCAAATTCTGAATTGATTATATTAGATAATATACAAATAAAATTAATTGATTTAAATAAATCTGTATTTATAAATGAAGTTTGTAAATCATTATCTGTTCAAACATTAGAATATCAATCTCCAGAAATTGTTTTAGGTAATTTAAACTATAATGAAAAAATTGATATTTGGAGTATTGGATCATTAATTTGGTTTTTAACAACTGGACATGAGTTTATTGACATATATAATTATAAAAAAATAGATGAAAAATTTATATATTACAGTGATAGTGAAAAAAGTGATAGTAATAGCAGCGATAGTGAAAGTTATAGTAGTGATTCTGATTCAAATAATTCTATTGATTCAGATAATTCTAATGATTCATCAAATGAATCAAGTAATCCATATTCATCATATAGTTCATCTATTTTAGAAAATTATATTTATTTAAATAAATTATATCACTTATTAGGTCCTATTGATGATGATTTAGTAAAAGGTAAATATATTGGAAATTATTTTTATAAAAAAAAATTAATAGGTTATATGCCAGAAAAAACATCAAATGATTTTATGACTGCATTATTTTCAGAAATGACAAATTTTTCATTAAATTCAAAAGAACAAGTAACAAATTATATCAATTTAGTTTATAATTTATTATATAAAAAGGTTTTTATATACGATATAAAAAATAGAATTGATGTTATTAATTTGCAAAATGAAATTAATAATATTAAATAAACTAAATAATTTGAATAAACTGAATATTAAATCATATTTAATTTTTTTTTATTTATATTTAATGATCTTATACAAAATATTTGTATAAATTAATAAAAATGAAAAATATTAATTCATATGGTATATTGGCGTATAATGAAAATAGTGTATTATTAATTAGGAAACGTATAACGTATGCTTTTATTGAATTTACAAATGGTAGATATAATATGGAAAATATACATTTATTGTTTAATAATATGACATCTCAGGAAAAATTAATAATTTTAACATTTAACTTTAAATTTATTTGGTATCATTGTAATTTAAATATGCAAAATAATAAATTTTACAAAAAAGCTAAAATTAAATTTGATCTTTTACAAAGATCTTCATATGTTAAAAAAATAAAAGGTTTAATTAGTGAATCCAATGATGTTGAATTATTGTGGGAAATCCCAAAAGGTCGACAACGTAAATGTGAAAATAATATTAATACAGCTGTTAGAGAATTTTACGAAGAAACTAGTATAAAAAATGATAATTACCATATATTATTTAATGTAAATCCAATTATTCATCCATTTGTAGATGATGGTGTTAACTATACATATTATTATTATCCAGCATTAATTTTAAATAAAAATTATAAACCATCATTAAATTATTATTCTAATAATATGATTTTTGAAATAAGTGATATTAAATTTATTCCTATTAATAATTTACATAATTATATTTCATCTAATGAACTTATTAAAAAAATTAAATTAACTTATAATTTTATAAAAAAAATAGATATATAATTTTTTAAATAATATGATGTTATTTTATTATTTTTTTTATATTGATTTATTTAGAGTTTAATGCGGCAGCTAATTGATCTTCACCAGTTTTTTTACTTGATGATCCAACCATAGAAGAAACTCCATCTTTTGTTGGATCATCTTTTTCTTTATACCATCCATCTGGCATTCCATTTGACATACCTGGTACCCATGAAACTAGTCGATCGTTAGTGCCTACTAAATGATCTTTACGGTTGTGCATTCTTTCAGCACCGGCGTTAGATAAAACTTGATTTTTACGGGCAGCATATCCAGCATTATCATAAACAGTTCCTAAATTGGAAAAATGAGATTTAGTTTCCCACCATGGTTGTATTACATTAGCCCAAGCAAGAATAGCTAGAATAAAAAGAGTAAATAAAGCTCCAAACATAATCCATTTCATATTGTGTGCCCATTGTTCTTTTGCAGTAAGTTCTCCTCCGTAATAATCAGACATTATATTGTTATATATATTCATAGAAAAATTATATTTAAAAAAAATAAATAAATAAATAATAATATAAATATATTTTAAACAATGTATTTTTACATATTATGATGTGTATATAATATGTAAAAATACATTGTTTAAAAATTAAAATTTATTATATTTTTTAAAAATATAATTGATTATATTAAATATATTTAATATAATATGTTATTATATTATTCTCAAATAATAAATTTGATTTTTTAATATAATTAAAATAATATATTAGTATCATTTTTAGTATGAGTCATTTAGATCAAAACGTCAATATTTCACATGCTAATATTAATACAGTAGAATTTTATCTTTTAGGAAGTGATGAAAATCGTATTGATTCATGTAGTAAAATTTTAAATAGCAAAATTTTAAAAGATAATGTCCCTGTAGCTGATGGTATTTATAATATCAATCTTGGTACTACTGATAACAAATTTAAATGTCATACATGTTACAATTATAAAACTTATTGTCCTGGTCATTCTGGTCATATTGTTTCACCATATCCTTTAATTAGTCCTTTTGGAAAAAAAGAGTTAATGAAATGGTTAAAAATATTATGTTTTAATTGTGGTAATACAATAATGGAAAATAACCAATCTTTTAAAGATCATTTAAAAAAAGTAAAAAATTTAAAAGAATTATCATGTTTTTACTGTAAGCATATTAATAATAAAATTTACTTAAATCCTAAAAATAATATGTTTATAATGAGTTATAATAAAGAAAATGATTTAGAAGATAGAGTTGATAATATTGTTATTGAATCTGTATTAAATAAAGTTACTAATGAAACTGTACAAATTTTAAAAAAAACATATCACCCTAAAGTTTTAATTAATCGTATTTTACGTGTACCAGCTGTTACTTTACGCCCTGATGTAAAAAAATATAATGGTTCGCGTTCTAATAATAATGATACAACTACATTTTTAAAAAGTATAATGATGATTTTAGAAAAATTACCATTCTTTATTGGTAATGAAGAAATTGCAACTTTAGATAAAAAAACAAGAGAAGCATTAGATGCTATAGAGATTGAATATTTTACAATGATTAAATCTCAATCAGCATCTAATACACCTCAATTAGTTTCAACAAATAATGCTAAATTAGTACCATTATCAGCCCGACATACTGGTAAACCAGGTCGTGTTCGTGGTAACTTAATGTCTAAACGTGTTTTCTATATGGCACGTAGTGTTATTTCTGGTGATCCATATATTAAATTAACAGAAGTTGGAATACCAATAGCTATTGCTAGAAATATTCAAATACCTATTACCGTTAATAGTTTTAATATGTCTGAAATGTTAATTTATTTTAATAATAAAACAAAAACATATCCAGGTTGTACTAAAATTATAAAAAAATCAGATGGTCAAGAATATGATGTTACAATCAATAAACGACTATCATTAGAAATTGGTGATATAATTTATAGAGATATTATTGATGGTGATTATGTTGCAATGAATCGCCAACCATCATTATTATTTAGTTCTATTAGTGGTCATATAGTTAAAGTTATGGAAAAAGGTAATACTATTCGATTATCTGTAAATGTAGCTGCAACTTTATATAATGGTGATTTTGATGGTGACCAGATGAATGCTATTATACCACATAGTATTATATCTAGAAATGAATGTAATACATTAACATCTTTAAAAAGATGGTTTATTTCATATAAAAATGGCAATCCATCAATTGGTATTTATCATGATGGTTTAATAAATACATTTTTATTTACAAAACATGATCATACAATTAATAAATTTAATTGTATGCAAATGTTTTGTAAATCTAAAAATTTAAATTGGAAAATGATAAAAGATATTAATAAATCTAGAAATATGATTTCAATGTTATTACCTAAAATTAATTATAAGAAAAAAACTAATTATTATAATTCTGATTATGAAGGTATGTTAAAATATAAAGATGATCAAAAAAATATAATAATTAAAAATGGTAAAATTTTAACTGGTTGTTTAGATAAAAAAAGTGTAGGTCAAGGTACAAATGATAGTATTTTTCATATTATTTATAATGAATATGGGCCAGATGTTGCTTTAGATTTAATCTATAATATTCAACAAATATGTAGTTATTTTATTAATCATAGAGGTTTTACTATTAATTATGAAGATATTTTAATTCCACAAGATGCGTATAAATTAGTAGAAGAAAGAACTAAAAAAATTATAAATGAATCTAATATTATTACACAAAAAGTAAAAGAAAATCAATATATTACACCAATTAATACAACACTAGAAGAATATTATGAAAGATTACAAATCGCTGCATTAAATTTAGGTGATGAATTTTTAGAACCTGTATTTTCAAATATAGATTCTGAAAATAATTTATATAATTTAATTGCTTCTGGTTGTAAAGGTAAAATGAATAACCTTTTACAAATTAGTTCAGCTGTTGGTCAAACTAGTATTGCCGGACAACGTATGTTTACAAATTTTTCACATGGTAGAACATTACCATATTTTGAAAGATTTAATACATCACCAATTAGTAGAGGTTTTGTTGCAGAATCTTATGCTACTGGTGTAAATAATATATCTTTTATATTTCAAGCAATGGAAGGTCGTATTAGTATTATTAATAAAGCACTTTCTACCGCTGATACTGGTTATCAAAATCGTAAAAGTATCAAAAATTTAGAAAGTAATGTTATAGATAATTTGAGAAAAACTTGTAAAAAATATAAAATAGTACAAACATTATATGGTGGTGATGGTGTTGATCCACGTTTTCTTGAATTTGTAAAATTTGAAAAATTTTTAGCATCAAATTTAGAATTTGAAAAAACATATAAAGCTGATATTAAAGATTTTGATTCTAAGTATAATAATAATACAGTTAAAAAATTAATTGATAATGAATATGAATTTTTAGTTAAACAACGTGATGAATACCGTAATATTTTTATGAATATTGAAATGAAAAATAGTAAAACTGAGTTATTAACAGATTCTGTAAAATTACCTGTTAATATTAATAGAATTATTGAAAATGTTTGTAATGAAAATGAAGCTTATATTAGTAAATTAAAATTAATTGATATCAACCCTATAAATTCTATAAAATTAGTTAATAAATTGATTTTAAAAATTAAATATTGTTATTATAATGATATTCAATATAAATTAAAAACTGAAATTCCAGAATATATTAATAAAGCATTAACATTATTCACAATTTCTATTAGAACTAATTTATATTTAAAAAATATTATTAATAGACGATTAGATAATAATTTATTAAAAAATATTATTTTTCGTATTATTAATCAATTTAATAAATCATTAATTGATCCTGGTACTAGTATTGGTATTATTACTGCACAATGTATTTCTGAAAATTTAACACAATATGTGTTAGATAGTCACCATCGTGCAGGTGTTGCAGGATCTGAAATTGATTTTATCTCAAGATATAAAGAAATTACCGGCGTTCGTGATACATCACAAATGTCTGTTCCAATTATGCATTTACATTTAAAGAGTGAATATACACATGATGTTTATAAAATTAAAAAAATTATGAATAAAATTGAAATGATTAATTTAAAAATGTTTATTACTATTTGTGATATATTTTATGAATCATATGGTAATATTAAACATCCAGATTATAAACATGAAGAAATTATGATTAAAGAATTTGAAAAACATAATAAGAAAATAATTAAACCTTCAAATTTATCAAATTTCTGTATTCGTTTAGAATTAAATAGAGAAAAATTAATTGAAAAAAGCATTTCTTTAGAAAAAATTTGTTTTAAATTACATGTTCAATATAACTTCTTGTTTATTGTATATAATTTTGAAAATGCTGATAATATAATCTTACGGTTATACATTGCAAATTCATTCTTTAAAAAGAAAGAATTTGATGAGCAATTAGCTGAAATTGATAAATTTATTAATAAAAAATTATTTAATACTTTAATTAGAGGTGTCAATAATATTAATTCAACTAGTTTATCTAATAAACTTTTAAGATCTGTAATTAATGAAGATGGATCTATTAGTAAACAATCTAAAAATGTAATTAGTACTGTTGGAACTAATTTAGAAGATATGTTAGATAATAAATACATCGATCCATATATTTCATATTCTAATAGTTTAGTAGAAGTTCAAGATATATTAGGTATTGGCGCTGCTAAAAATCTAACAATGTATGAACTTGCTAATTTAGTACCAGGTGTTGATTTTAGACATTATTTAATGTATACTAGTGAAATGACAATGACTGGAACTTTAACATCAATGGAAAGAACTGGTTCACTTATTAGAGAACCAAATAATACATTATTACATATTTCAACTTCACATATTTTACAAGTATTAGAATCAGCTGCAATCAATAATGTAAAAACTGATGCAACACAATCATTTAGCAGTAATTTAATGATATCTAAAGTTGCACCAGTCGGTTCTAGATATAATAAAATTATATTAAATGAAGGATTTGTATTAGAAAATAAAAAATAAAAAAAAATATAGATATAGATTATATTGAATAAGTTACATATTTATATATTTTTTATATATTTTTATTTTTTTTAAAAAAAATTAGAAACGTTAATTACGTTTCCAATTGATTTTTTTGTTATTTTTGAGTTTTTCAAACAACTTGTCTTCAGCACAATCTGTACATTCAACATGTTCAGCTTCTCTAAAAGAAACTAATGGGTTGTTCAAAAGAGCGTCAAATTGCTCATCGTCATATTGTTTTTCACAATCATGTTCGTGCACAATACTCATAAGCTTTTTCTTAAATCTCATCTTTTGCAACAATTTCTTGTTTCGCTTAGACATGATCAAAGACAGCTTGTATTATTATTAATGATATATATAATCAAATTTTTAAAAAAAATGACAATTTTTGAATTTTATTGCATATTTAAAGATTATATAAATTTTCAATAAAATTATAATCTATTTCATTATTATCATTAACTGGTAGGTTTAACTCAATCTTCATTAATCTATCATTATTAATTTTATATGAATAATTAAAATTTTTTATACATATATCTGTTATAATATATGAAAAATAAATATAACAATTCATAGTTATATCATTTTTACTTTTTAATACGATTATATCGATTGTTTTATTAAATTTTTCAAATTGATAAAAACAATAACCAACACTACCATTTTTAGCTAAAGTTAAACAATGTGGTTCATACGTATAATTATTATACTTATATTTATATATTCCATTATTTAACGATGATGATGATATAACATTATATGTTACATCATTTTTATAATTATCTTTAATATCTTTTAAAGATATAGATGTAGA
>JACCDY010460360.1_pt1 | contig 10576 bp, 11 predicted proteins | sample 7446391 | NCBI WGS metagenome assembly JACCDY01 (sample SAMN15323451, study PRJNA562643) | freshwater metagenome | isolation source: river surface water | place: USA:Blue River Watershed | collected 2017-08-18
CGAAGGGGTTGCTCGCGCACCCAATCGCTCAATGTATTACGCGATGGGCTACCAAGAGAAGGATTTTGTTAAACCCATGGTTGGTGTCGCAAACGGCCACTCCACTATCACCCCTTGCAATAGCGGTTTGCAAAAACTCGCAGATGCAGCGGTTACCGCTCTCGAAGAGGCTGGTGCAAAAGCGCAAATGTTTGGTACCCCTACCGTGTCCGATGGTATCGGCATGGGCACCGAAGGTATGAAATACTCCCTCATCTCTCGTGAGGTGATTGCTGACAGCATTGAAACTTGTGTCAATGGTTTATGGCAAGATGGCGTTGTGGTTATCGGTGGTTGCGATAAGAACATGCCAGGCGGCATGATGGCAATGGCGCGTACCAATGTCCCAAGCATCTATGTTTATGGTGGAACAATCAAACCAGGCCACTTTAAAGGCAAGGATCTGAACATTGTTTCTGCATTTGAAGCGGTTGGAGAATTCACCTCAGGCCGTATGAGTGAATCAGACCTTAAGGGCGTAGAGCAACACGCTTGCCCAGGTAGCGGCTCTTGCGGCGGAATGTATACAGCCAATACCATGAGCTCTTCATTTGAAGCTTTAGGCATGAGCTTGCCTTACTCTTCTACGATGGCCAATGAAGATGCTGAGAAGGTTGCTAGTGCGCATGAGTCAGCCATTGTTCTCGTTGAAGCTATTAAGAAAAACTTGCGTCCACGCGACATCATTACCAAGAAATCGATTGAGAATGCAGTTAGCGTAATTATGGCTGTTGGTGGCTCTACTAATGCTGTTCTGCATTACCTAGCCATCACCAGTGCTGCTGAGATCGATTGGACGATTGATGACTTCGAACGCATTCGTAAGCGCGTTCCCGTCATCGTCGACATGAAACCTTCTGGACAATATTTAGCAACTGATCTTCACCAAGCCGGCGGCATTCCGCAAGTCATGAAGGTCTTACTAGATGGCGGACTCTTGCATAGTGATTGCATGACGATTACTGGCAAGACAATCGCTGAAACATTGAAAGATGTTCCATCTATACCGCGTGCTGATCAAAAAGTGATTCGCACTCTAGATAACCCGCTGTACAAGCAAGGTCACTTAGCCATCCTCAAAGGCAATATCTCTCCTGAGGGATGCGTTGCCAAGATTACTGGCCTTAAGAACCCATCCATCACTGGCCCTGCTCGTGTATTTGATTCTGAAGATGATGCAATGGCTGCCATCATGGCGCAAAAGATCAAAGACGGTGATGTCATGGTGATTCGTTACGAAGGTCCTAAAGGCGGGCCTGGTATGCGTGAGATGCTGGCTCCTACCTCTGCCCTCGTTGGCCAAGGCTTAGGCGAGACAGTAGGCCTCATTACTGACGGACGCTTCTCTGGTGGTACCTGGGGCATGGTGGTTGGTCACGTTGCTCCTGAGGCTTTCGTAGGCGGCACTATCGCCCTCATCGAAGAAGGTGACTCTGTCACAATCGATGCTCATAAGCTACTTATTCAACTCAATGTGAGTGATGAAGAGATTGCTAAGCGTCGCGCGGCTTGGGTACAGCCTAAGCCACGCTATACCCGTGGATTACTTGCTAAGTATGCTCACCTTGCGAGCACTGCAAGTAAAGGTGCCGTAACCGATCTCAATTTGGATTAATTACAAACAACAAATCCAAAGCAGTAAAACAAAAGCCCCTAAGTAAAACTAGGGGCTTTTTTTAATACCTTTGCTACAAGTTACAAAAGCGAGTGCTTAGTGCTTCATCGCTCCGCCGTGACCGGCGCTAGGATTACCCATTGCATTGACAGGCATCTTCACTTCCACTTCACCTGCTTTAGCAAACTTGAGCTTAACTGGAACAGTTTCGCCGGCAGCCAAAGGTGCCTTGATGTTCATAAACATTAAATGCAAGCCGCCTGGCTTCAATTCCACTGCACCACCTGCTGGCACTGGAATATCTTTCACTTGGCGCATTTTCATGACATTGCCTTCCATCGCCATTTCATGCAACTGAACATCACCAGATACTGGTGAACTTGCAGAAATGAGTTGATCAGCAGCGCCTTTGTTTTCAATCTTCATAAAACCACCAGCAGCCATTTGGCCCGGCACGGTAGCACGAGTGTAAGCATTTTCAATTTGCACGCTACCAACTTTTGCGTTTTGCGCTTGTGCAGTAGAAGCTAAACCAAAGCCCACAACAGCAACTAATAATGCGTTTAATAAAGTATTGTGTTTCATTCGAACATCCTCCTAGTTAATCTTAAATCCCGAGATAACTCTCAAGTTCTTTTCCAAACTGCTCTCGCGCATTGGTACCAATAAAAAAACCAATTGGCACCTCTTTAGCGGAAGTCTTCAAAACCAAATCTTTACCTGTTGATTCGTTATAAACCAACTTAGTCCAAATGGTGTTGAACTCATGCTGTTGAATCTTGCCACCCCAACTTCTTTCAAATAAGAGCTGCTTGCCGACAATCGTAATCTTCTCGTAATCCAATGCATGTCGCGTATAAACATATAAAGCAATCGTGACTGCAAGAATCTCAATTGAGGTAAAAATGAGAATTATCCAAGCACCAATCAAATAAAAATAGCCTGCCACTAAAAGAGAAAAGGTCACAATAGATAAGTAGAAACCTCCCACCTGCTTAGGGGAAAAGGAGCAATTTCTTTTCATCAGCCAAGTTTGCATTCTGCTACTTTAACTCCAACAAAAATAAATAATATTCATTTAGCCGGCCTATCAGATTCTATCAAGGGGTAAGCATCTGCCACATAAGCTGGTCCCTTTGAGAGCATCACAATAATGGCTGCAATAGTCAAGGTCAGGACCATGCCTAGAAAGAAGATCTCCGTAGCAATCACCAAGATATCAATGATTCTTTCCGCTTTAGCTGACAATAATAATCTTGCTAGCAAGCTAGGCAGTGCAATTGCTAGACCACCCATTACCGTAAATTGAGGTAACTGAAGCAATACCTTACGCTCCAAACCTGGTTCATAGGTTTGATACCCGGGCAGTTTCCTTAGCCACTTACTCATGCTGCAAGGCTATCGTAATAACTATTGGTGCTGCCACGCACGAAGATATTTCTTTTTTCAGCCAGTTCAGATCTCAGAGTATCGAGCCTCTCATCAATCATGGCATAGACAGGTCGCAAGGATTTAGCTTGCTCAGAAAGTAAACCACTGAGTTCACGCTTGGAGAAAACACTCATACCAGCAGTACCCATTAAAGCAAAAATACCGGTGCCTAGCTGACGCTTGTATTTCTCGATGTCATTAATCTTTTTATACAGAATTGCTAAATCCTTTAAGTAGCTCCTACCAATATTCTTAGGAACATATCCTAAGTAATGCTCATCAAACCCCTGAATCAAAGCATGATCTGAAGATAAGTCTTTAGGAAGCTTAACCAGAAATGCCCTTCTAGAAGAATGATTAATCCAAATGTATCGGATCAGCTCTACACAGGAGTAGCGATCGATAGGCTTACGGGATGGAAAATGATTGTCGCAATAATGCCCTTCGAGCAAATTGCTCGGCAGCAAGATCTCTTGCGACACTTTCGAAATAATCTGTTTTGCTGTTGCCCCGTTTTCAGGGCGCTCAATAATGGCGTACATCTAAACCTCCACATTCATTCTTAAATCAAGGGCAAACATTCTTGCCAAACGACATGACAAAGTCATGCCAACAAAGTGATTTAAAACTGGGTGGGCGGCGCTCTAGATGGAAGTTTGACCCATGCAGAGAGGATCTGAGGGGCTTGATAAGAGCTTGATGATTGAGCTATGTAGCCTTGTGGGGCCACAAACTCAAATGCACTGATGCTAGGTAATAAATAGATTGGCTGGACTACGCAGTATGGGCAGTGACTACCCATAGCAGGCGATGAAGAAGTCTCATCATCACCGATGACCTGAGTCATCTTGTTGCCATTGCTAGAACAAATCTCAACTACAAATCCTTGGCCACTATTAGCCAAAGATAAAGCCTGTGAAACAGCAGGCGCAAGCGCACTCAGCAAGATAGCCAAAGCGGCTATCCAGTGAACGAACTTGCGGTGCTTAAATAAATACATATAAGTCAGAATAGCCTAATACTTACCAGCTCATCGTCTTGGTGCCATCTTTGAACAAGGCATCACCAGTAACTTTTGGGCTACCAAGTTGAACTCCGGAAATTAAATCTGCTTCAGAGTAGCCGGCTTGCTTTAAGCACATTGGGCACATAATAACTAAGCCACCTTTAGCAGCAATATCTGATAACTCTTTTTGTTGAGCGGCATACTTCTCTGACCCAGCTTTAACACCCAAGATAACGGCTTTGTCATTCAAGAAAATGCTCAATGGGTGGCCGTTGGCTGAGTGATGCTTACCAAAGTTAATCGCCATGGTTGAGCGATGCATTTCATCGGTTGAGAGATTAATGAAGAGTGGGTCATTAGCGCCAGCAAAAGCTGATAGTGACAAAGTGGCTAATAACGCGATTACTGCTGATTTCAAATTCTTAATAAACATTTTACATTCCTATTTAAATTCAACGGCTAATTTTGCCAATAAATATAAGTGGCAGCTTGATCTAAATCAAATAATCTCGCCACCACAAAATCACTAAATTAGTTAAAGCTTGCAGACAATCCAATCGAACCCCATGTGCCTGGCATTGGGTATCCTTGGCGATAGCTGTACTGTTGGTTAAAGATGTTTTCAACCATTACAAAGACTTCACCCTTTTTACCTAGCTCTGGGATTGGGTATGACACGCGGGCGTTTGCAACGGTGAAACCATTAACCTGAGTTGTGTTAGTTGATCCAGTATTTCTGCTTAAACTCTGCGAATAAAAGGAAGATTGATACTGCGCATCAACAGACAACCGGAATTGCCCAAGATAACCAGTAACTGCGGCATTGAATGCATTTTGCGGTACATACGGCAAATTCATAACGCTGTTGTTATTTAAATATGTCCATCCGCCGAAGATAGTCAACTCTGGAATGATTTCTCTTTGGGCTGAGAGCTCAACACCCTGCATGGTGTATTGGCCATAACTAACCCAAGAGGCATTTGGCCAATTTTCAGTAAAGGTATACCGATTTTTAACCGTGTCTTGGAAGAGGCTTGTATCAACCCTAGTTTTCTTATCGATCATGAATTTCCCACCAACTTCCATATGACTCATTTCTTCGGCGGATAAACTTTTCCAGGACTGGTTAAAGTTTGCAGCCATAGATGCTTGTAATGCTGGGCCTTCCATCCCGGGATAGTTAATACCCTGTGAGGCGTTAAAGAAAATTGTAGCGACATCAGAAACTAGAGAAATTCCTCCATAAGGAGCAGTTTTTGAAGCGTATTGATTGTTTTGGTAGTTACGCACACCTGCAGACGGAATTAATGACCACTTTTCGTTAAGCATAATATTTTGACTTAAGCCCATATATGGGGAAGTTAATTTATATGTCGGCAAAGTTGTTTTGGTAGTTGTACCCAGACCACCGCCCCAAGCCAATGGCGTACTAGTTACGCTACCTGACGAGGAATCATAGTCGAGACCAAGTAATAAATTTCCTCCTTGCCAAGTTGTAATTGACTCCTTCCAGCGCAAGCCCTGCATTGAGAAATTGTTGTAACTATTACCCCAACCGCCTGTTTGCATATCATTATTCAAATTTCCATTTCCAGTGTTTGAATAAATACGAAACTCACCTTCAACTGCATCGTAATTGTGTTTTGCAAAAGCCGTCACCATTTGGGCGCCACTATCATATGTCGGCGCAATGGCTGGGGCAGCTAGAGTATTATTTCCAGGATCCTTAGCGGTGTTGTTGATAGCCATTCCGCTGATGCCGACCTTCCAGTTTTGATCGATCTTAAATCCAGCGGAGCCCATAATGTTGGCCAACTGCCCACTACCATTTGCCCTTGCGCCATTGGATTTAGAAAATCCTTGTGCCAGTGAGAAATCAACGTCATTACTGCGACCGGCCAAATCCACCTGCTCAATGACTGTGTTGTAAGAGCCATAGGAAACTCGTGCATTACCGGATACGCCGTTGCTCGGTCCAGCAGTCTTTGTATTTAGGTTAATAGAAGCAAAGTTATTTCCATTAATTTGAGGCTGCGGGCTCTTGTAAATGGTGATATCTTTCATGCCATTAACTGGCAACAAATCCAATAGTGCATGCCCCCAAACTGGCATATACATTGGTACGTTATCAATGTAAGTCTTAATCTCGCTACCTGGGCGACTCAAACCCATGCCGCGAATAAATACTGACCCCCCCTGATCACCGCCAAAAGATCCTACCGGGTTGTAACGAGTAATTTGAGTTCCTGGCGTGTTACGCAAAGCTGAAGATAAATCTGCAGCATGCAAGTCGCGAATCGTTTCGTCGGTAATCACAGCAGAGGTGCTCGAAAATCGGTCGATCTCAATCTCTGCTACGTCTGGCTTAGCTGTAACGATTACATTTGGCAAGCTTTGCGCATAAACATTGCCAGCCACGATGAGTGAAGCGGCAAGTGCTGATTTTGTTTTATATAGTTTCATTTTTAACCTTGAATTAATGTTTTGAATCAAATCCATGCTGCATGCCGTGACCCATAGTCACAACACCATCAAATGAATCCAGTTGTTTAATTTTTTGTGGGGGTAGCGATGATTCTGCGGTCTTCAGTTTTGCTGTGATGTTGTTAGCAATCTCTTTAGAAATACCTGCCGATGTAATAGCACTCGGATCTTTAAATCCAGCACCACCACATGCGATGATTTCCCAATCAGCATGCTTTCTTCTGAGAAGAGCACGGCCACCCTTTTGACCTTGAGTCCAATCCGCAATCGCAACTTTTCCCTCAATAACGATCGGGGTGGTTTGCACTTTCAGATTAGGTTGGTCAAACGTCTTGGAGATCAATGCTTTGATCTTCTCTTGAGACTCCGCCTCAGTCTGAGGATGAGCAATAGCATTTGAAGCGCAGTAGATGGCTGCGCACGCGAATAATGAGATCCGCCTTAAAGAAGGCCAATTCATTTGAATTGAAAACATGACTACTCCACACAATATGACGACAACCTGATGCTTGGCTGCCAACTACATAGCTAGGCTATGTCCTGAAAAGATTTAGGCTTGTGTAGGAGGTGCTGCTGAGGGAGGTGTTACCCAAACAGCGAGAGGCTTGGGTGATTGATAGAAAAGCTGTGGCAACAAAGCAAGTGTTTGTGGCGCTTGGAAAGTGAGATTGGTATTGAATGCTGGTGTGATGGCTGTGTGAGCGATGCAATATGGACAAGGCTGGACTTCTGCAAGGTCTGCTTGATCTTCACTTTGAATATTGATCTGCGATTTAGTGCCATCTGCAGCACAAATCTCCATGGCAAAACCTTGACCATGCTTCGCCAGCGATACCGCTTGTGAAACTGCTGGCGCAAGAGCACTCATTGCGATTGCTAGAGCGGCAATCCAGTGAATGAGGCGGTTTTTGCGGAAATTCATGATGGAGAGATTTTATCGGAGTTTTTCAGGATGAGTTGCCTCCCGTATAGGTGTTTTAGCTAGGCGGGGTCTGAACCTTGTTTTTCCAATAGAAAAAGGGGCTTACGCCCCCTTTTCTTTACTCATTTAGCGCTTTAGTTTACGCTGCAGCAGCTTTTTTCTTGCCGATGAACTTGCCGATCAATGGCCAGAACAGCAATACCAAAGCCAATGTAGTGATCGCACCTACCAAGTAGTTAGAGAAGAAAATATCTAAGCTACCTTGCGAGAACAACATGGATTGGCGGAAAGAATCTTCTGCACGGTCGCCCAATACCAAGGCCAAGACCATTGGTGCCATTGGGTAATCGAGTTTCTTGAAGACGTAACCCAATACACCGAAGCCCAACATCAACCAAACGTCAAACATCGCGTTGTGGACGGTGTATGCACCAACCGCACAAATCACAATGATGACTGGAGCAATGATGGAGAACGGAATTCTCAAGATAGAAGCAAACAGTGGAACGCAAGTTAATACAACAAACAAGCCTGCCAAGTTACCCAAGTACATACTAGCAATCAAGCCCCAAACAAAGTCTGGTTTCTCAACGAAGAGTAATGGGCCTGGTTGCAAGCCCCAGATCAACAAACCGCCAAGCAACACAGCAGCTGTTGGTGATCCTGGGATACCTAATGACAACATTGGCAACAAGGCAGCTGTACCAGCAGCGTGAGCTGCTGTTTCTGGAGCAACAATACCTTCCATTTTTCCAGTACCAAACTTGTCACCTTCTTTAGATACGCGTTTTGCAACACCGTAAGCCATGAAAGATGCAGGAGTAGCACCACCTGGAGTGATACCCATCCAGCAACCAATTAAGCAACTACGCAATGAAGTGGCCCAATATTTTGGCAACTGCTTCCAAGTTTCCCAAACAACCTTACCGCGAATTTTTGCTGCAGCACCTTGGAAGGCCAAGCCCTCTTCCATTGAAAGAAGAATCTCGCCAATACCAAACAAGCCGATCACCGCGATCAAGAAGTCAAAACCACGCATCAACTCTGGGTTACCGAAAGTTAAACGCAACTGACCTGTCACGGTATCCATACCAACAGTAGCCAATGCAAAGCCCAACATCATTGCTGAAATTGTCTTGAATGGTGAACCTTTGTTCATGCCCACAAAACTACAGAAGGTCAGGAGGTAGACCGAGAAGAACTCCGGCGGACCGAATTGGAGTGCAAACTTCGCCACCAATGGTGCCAAGAAGGTAATCATCACAATCGCAAAGAACGCACCCACAAATGATGATGTGAATGCTGCTGTCAATGCTTCGCCAGCTTTACCATTGCGAGCCATTGGATAACCATCAAAGGTTGTCGCAACAGACCATGGTTCACCAGGGATGTTAAACAGTACGGATGTAATCGCACCACCAAACAATGCACCCCAGTAAATACAGGACAACATGATGATCGCTGAAGTTGGTGGCATGGTGAAGGTCAATGGCAGCAGAATCGCAATACCGTTTGCGCCACCTAAACCTGGCAATACACCAATAATCACACCAAGAGTTACACCGACAAGCATTAATAGCAAGTTAAAGGGTGTCATTGCAACGGCAAAGCCGTTGAATAGAGCGTTAATTTCTTCCAACTTGGACTCCTTTTTTAATCTTTTTTAATAGTTATTGTTTTTAATTTACGCCCACAAACTCGAGTGGATTGAACCAGGAGCCATGTGGCAATGGAACTTGGAACCAGTATTCGAACATGAGGTAAAGAGCCGCACTCACTCCAACGGATACGGCAACCGCCTTCCAAATTGGATATTTTCCCAACCACACCATGAAGATGGCGATATAGAGGGCTGCAGATACATAAATGCCAATCAATTGCACGCCAAGCACAAACACAATCGCCGGTAACAATACCGCCATCACCTGCTTGGAGGGTTCGCTATCAACAAAGGATTCGGTTTTCTTTTTCTTATTCACGATTGCAGATTGATACAAAGTAACCGTGCTAGATAAAATGATGATCAAGCTGATATAGAAAGGGAAATAACCAGCTTCTGGGCCATCAACGCCCCAGCTAGCGCCCAACTTCAGACTACCAATCATCACTGTCAGGCCTATAGCCAGGAACACGATCGATGTGATGATATCCATCGCTCTAACGCTAATCACTGAGTCTTGATTTGTATTGTTTGTATGTTCAGACATTTTTATATTTTTTAATAAAGTTTTAAATACACTTACACAAAAAATAGGACCCCACTAATGAGGGGTCCTACTTAATTCCTCGAAGATTACTTAGCCAAGAAACCAGCTTCAGTCATTAATTGCTTATGTAATGCTTCATTTAATGTGAGCCAATTTCTGAACTCTTTACCAGTCATGAATGTCTGATTGAATGCACCATCAGCCATAAACTTCTTCCACTCTGGTGTAGCGCGTACTTTTTTGAACAAGTCGATATAAAAATCAACCTGCTCTTGAGTTACGCCAGGAGCCATGAAGATACCGCGCAACATCACGTAATCAGTTGTTACGCCAGCCTCTTTACAGGTAGGCACGTCGTACCATGATTGTGTATCGGTAACTTTTTCTTTGTATGGCATACGTGTGTCATCGAACACGCAAAGAGCACGCAACTTATTAGCGCGCCATTGGGCAACTGCCTCGATTGGGTTATTCACAGATGAATCAATGTGATTACCTACGAGCTGCACAGCAACGTCGCCACCCCCTTTGAATGGAATGTAAGTGAACTTAGCACCAGTCGCTTTTTCAAGAGCAACAGTAATGATTTGGTCTTCCTGCTTAGAGCCAGTACCGCCCATCTTGAATTTACCTGGGCCAGCTGCTTTAGCTGCGTCGATATATTCCTTAGCGGTTTTGTAAGGCTTGTCAGCGTTATCCCACAACACGAATTGGTCAAGAGCCAACATCGCCACTGGAGTGATGTCTTGCCAGTTAAATGGAACGCCAGTTGCTAAAGGGGTTGTAAACAAGTTAGAGAGCGTGATCACGATCTTATTTGGATCGCCCTTGGCTTCTTTCATCGCCAAGAAACCTTCTGCACCAGCACCTGC
>JACCDY010158647.1_pt1 | contig 10575 bp, 8 predicted proteins | sample 7446391 | NCBI WGS metagenome assembly JACCDY01 (sample SAMN15323451, study PRJNA562643) | freshwater metagenome | isolation source: river surface water | place: USA:Blue River Watershed | collected 2017-08-18
ACGCCACCTCCTCCGTGGATGGCGCGGCCGACCAGCAGATTCCCTCCTTCTCGATCAACCTGCAGCATACCCTGACTGAAAAGGTCAACCACTCGCTGACCCTTTCCCGCGACATCAACGCGAACAACACCGGCGGCCTCATAGACAGCACGAACTACACCTACACGGTCAACTTCACCGCCGCCGACGACCTGAGCTTCAACCTGGGCACCACCAAGAGCGATGTCCTCGCCGGTACGACCACCATCAACACCATGGTCTACAATTTTGGCGCGGATTATAAGTACAATCCCCACCTGAGCTTCACCTTGGCCTACAGCTTCACCGATTCGAAGCTGCCGGGCAACGCCGCGGCCAATTTCCAGGCCAACGCCCTGACGCTTTCGGCCGCCTTCCGCTACTGATCGGCGCCGGCCTTGGCCAACCGGAGGGGCGGAGGGTCTCGTTGACCTCCCGCCCCTTTGCGTTCATGCTTCCTTCCATGCTCCTTACCCTCCGCGACCTCCTTCGGCTCGGCATGGTCTGGGCCTGCCTGCTGGGCCCCGGACTGCTCGCCGCCGACGCCCCCGCCACCCCCGCCGGTGAGCCGGCCCCGGTGCGCCCCAGCTACCGCCTCCGCGCGCGCGACACCATCCGGGTGGGCGTCATCAACGAGGCGGACACCTTGGTCGAGCGCCGGATCAACCCCGACGGCACGGTGGACGTCCCCTTCCTGAAGGAAATCGTCAAGGTAGGCGGCCTCACGGTCAGCGAGGCCCAGGCCGTCCTCGAGAAGCTCTTCCTCAAGTACTTCAAGCGTCCGCAGGTCGTCCTCACCATCGTCAACTACGCGGAGCGCCGCGTCTACGTGAACGGCTTCGTCGGCAAGCCCGGCTCGGTCCTCGTGCCGCCGGAGGAGACGCTCACGCTCGGTCGGGCGCTCTCCATGGCGGGTGGCATCCTCGCCCGCGGCAGCCGCACGGACGTCACCGTGACCCGCAGCCTGAACGGCGTCCCGACCCCGATCCAAAAGGACATGTCCAAGATCGACAAGGGGGAGGAGCCCGACTTCCCCCTCGAGGACGAGGATCAGATCTACGTCCGCGACCGCACTTTCTGAACCATGGACACGCCCACGCCCAAGCCCGGTCAACCCCAGGAGGACCCCTCGCGCGGCCCCCGCGGCTACGGAGCCTATGGCGGCTATGCGGGCTACGGCGCGCCGGGCTACGGCAACTACGGCAACTATGCCGGCGGCGGCGCTCCCGGGGCCAAGGGCGGTCCCTTCGCCCAGTACCTCACCATGCTGCGCGAGCGCTGGTGGTGGGTGCTGCTGTCGGTCCTGGTGTTCGTGACCATCGCGGTGGTCTACACCTCCACCATCATCCCGGAATACCGCGCCGCCGGCCGGCTCCGCGTCTACCGGCTCACCCCGACCATCGGCGGCGGCAACACCGCCGTCGACGAGACCCAGCGCATCGGCTCCAACGACGACTTCCTGACGGCCATCGAATCCATGAAGAGCACGGCGGTCATCGAGGGCGTCTCCCGCCTGTTGACCCCCGCCGAACGCAAGCGCGTGCTGGAGCCCTACCAGCAGGGCAACATCTTCACCGGTCCCCTGACCGAGCAGGAGGTCTTCGCTCGGCAGCGCGGCGTCAACCCGACCCGCCAGACCTTCGTGGTGAACGTCGACTTCACCCACCCCGACCGGGAACTGGCCCGCCTCATCGCCCAGCGCTTCTGCGACGTCATCCAGAAGTCCAGCGAGGACGAGCGCCTCACCATCACGCATCCGCTGGTCGAGAAGGCCCGCATCGAGATCGAGTCCCTCGAGGACAAGATCCGCCGGCTCTACGAGAAGAAGAACGGCCTCGTGAAGTCCGGCGACCTGCTGGACATCGCGGGCACCACCAACAGCATCGCCGCGCAGCGCGCCAAGCTGATCCAGGACCGCGAGGACTACCGTAAGCAGCTGGACGAGGTCGGCATCGTGGTCGCCCTCGTGAAGCAATACCGCGCCGCCGGCCGGGACCTGGCCGAGATCCCCCTGGTCCGCGCCGACGCCGACGTCGCCGGGGCCCGGGTCAAGCTGACCGACGCGCAGACGCGCGTGCGGGCGATGGAGGAGATCTACACCGACCTGCACCCCAAGATGATCGCGGAGCGGCAGGCCCTCGCCCAGCTGTCCGCCGAATTCAAGCGGGCGGTGACCACGAAGGCGGACTCCCTCGCCGCCGCCCAGGTCGACCTCCGCGCCAAGCTGGACAACGCGGTCGAGATCCTCCGCCAGAAGGACGAGGCCATCAACAAGCTGCAGGCCGCCGCCGTCGAGCTCGAGAAGATCGACAAGGACATCCGCGCCAACGAGGAGTTCCTCGGCCGCATGAAGCTCAACTACGAGGAGGCCAAACTGCGCACGGCGACCTCCGGCATCAGCACCTCCATCCGCGTGATGGACAAGCCCTCCGTCTCCGACAAGCCGGTCAACAAGAACTTCAGCGTCAACGCCCTCGCGGGCCTCGCCCTGGGCCTGTTCGCGGGCGTCGGCCTCGTGATCTTCCTCGGCACGCTCGACGACCGCCTGAAGTCCGTCCGCGACCTCGAGGGCGGGCTGGGCATCCAGGTCCTCGGCACCGTGCCGAAGGTCTCCGAGACCGCCGGACCCGACCGGGCCCTGCTCGCCCGGCAGGACAAGGACCGGCAGGCGACCGAGGCCGTCCGCGCGATCTATTCCGCGATGAAGATCAACCCGGCCTCCGCGGCCGGCCGCGTCTTCCTCGTCACCTCCACCCGCCCGGGCGAAGGCAAGACCTTCGTCGCGACCAACCTCGCGCTCGCCTTCGCGCAGCACTCCGAACGCGTCATCGTGGTCGACGCCGACCTGCGCCTGCCCAACGTCGGCCCGTCCCTGGGTTTCGCCGGCGACGGCGGCGTGAGCCGCTGGTTCAACGGGGAGATGACCCTCGACGAGGCCATCGTCAAGGACGTGGCCCCGGGGCTCGACGTCCTGCCCGTGGGCCTCAGCTGCCGCAACCCCACGCAGGTCATCAACAACCCGCGGTTCGCCGAGATGCTCGACGAACTTCGCCGCCGCTACGACCGCGTCTTCATCGACTCCCCGCCCATCGGCGCGGTCTCCGACGCCCTGCACCTCATCCCCAAGGTCGACGGCGTCCTCTATGTCGTCCGCTTCAACGTGGTGAGCGCCCGCAACGCCGCCGCCTGCCTGGCCCGCCTCCGCGACGCCGGCGCCCCCACGCTCAGCGCCGTCCTCAACCAGATGTCCGTCCGCCTGGCGTCCGTCTACACGGACACCTACGACCCGTCCGCCGGCAAGTACTACGTCGGCGAAGCCGGCGCGCCGCCCCGGGCCTGATCTCCATGCGTCTCCCCCTCCTGCTCCTCCTCGCGGCCGCCCTCGGCGGTTGCCAGTCGGCCCCGGTCACCGGCCGCGCCCAGTTCATCCTCGTCGACGAAGCCGAGGTGGCCTCGCTCTCGGCCGGCGAGTTCGCGAAGATGCGGAAGCTGCCGAACGACCCGCGCCTGGCGAAGATCCGCGAGATCGGCCTCAAGGTCGTCGCGGCCGCCCGGCGCGATGACCGCAACGGCGTGCTCCCGCCGCCGGCCCGCTGGGAGTTCGCCATCATCGACGACAAGTCCCCGAACGCCTTCGCCATGCCCGGGGGCAAGATCGGCTTCAACGCCGGCATGTTCGCCTACACGCCCACCGACGACGACATCGCGGTCATCCTCGGCCACGAGGTCGCGCACGTCATCTGCCGGCACGGCGCCGAGCGCGTCTCGCAGCAGATGGGCGTCGCCGCGGCCGTCGCCATCACCGATGAGGCCACGAAGAAGAAGGATGCCCAGACGCGGCAGGCCTGGGTCGCCGCCATCGGCCTGGGCTCGCAGCTTGGCGTCCTGTTGCCCTACAGCCGGGGCCACGAGTCCGAATCCGACCACCTCGGCCTGCTCTTCATGGCGCGCGCCGGTTACGATCCCGAGAAGGCCCCGGGCTTCTGGGAGCGCTTCGCCAAGATCGGCGGCTCCCGTCCGCCGGAATTCCTGTCGACCCACCCCGCGGACGCCACCCGCATCCGGCAGCTCCGGGGATGGATGGCCGAGGCCAAGGCGCAGCGCCCCAAGGGCTGACGCTCAGCGTCGCTCCAGCCGGAGCGGGCAGGTCAGGTAGACGCCCTTCGGGTCGTTCAGGGTCCGGATCGCCCGGAGGGTCTCGGCGTGCGTCCGCAGGAAGAGCAGGGCGGGGTCGCGCGGCGCCGCGCGCGTGAAGAGCGGGTGGTCTTCCCGGTCGTCCGTGAGGAGCTGCTGCAGGAGCGACTCCTCGCCCTCGTGCAGGGCGGGGACCTGCACCAGCTGGGCCTCCTTCAGTTCCGCCAGCGACTTCGCCAGGGCGATGGCGTCGCGGAGGCCGCCGAACTTGTCGACCAGCTGCCGTTCGCGGGCATCGGTCCCCAGCCACACGCGGCCCTGGGCGACCTCATGGACGCCGTCGCGCTCCAGCTTGCGGCCCTCGGCGACGATCTTGAGGAAGTCCTCGTAGACCTCATCCACCATGGTCTGGATCAGCGCGAGCTCGTCGGCCGCGGCGGCCCGATGGCTTTGGCCGAGGTCGGCGTAGCGGTTGGTCTTCACGCCGTCGTGCCCGAGGTGGAACTTCTTGGCGAGTTCCTCGTAGTTGAACTGCAGGCCGAAGACGCCGATGGAGCCCGTGATGGTGGCCGGGTCCGCCATGATCACGCTCCCGCGGGCGGCGATGTAGTAGCCGCCGCTGGCCGCGAGGTCCCCCATCGAGACGACGACGGGCAGGCCTTTCTTGCGGAGCAGGGCGACCTCGCGCGCGATCAGGTCGCTGGCGAAGGCGGAGCCCCCGGGGCTGTTCACCCGCAGCACCACGGCCTTCACGCGGTCGTCGGCCCGCAGCCGCCGCAGCTCGAAGGCCAGGCGGTCGCCGCCGACCTCGTCCGGGCCGCCCCAGCCGTCGACGATCTCGCCTTCGGCGTAGACCACCGCGACCCGGTCGGCGCCGCGGGGCAGCTGGACCTTGTCGGCGTAGCGGGCCAGGGACACCTGGCGGAAGGACGTCTCGCTGTCGTCGACCGCCGCGCCCGCCTTGCGCGCCCTTTCGATGAACTCGTCGCGTTGCTGCAGGGCGTCGACCAGCTTGAGCGCCAAGGCCTTCTTCGCGGGGAAGATCCCGCCGGCGTCGGCGGCGCGGTTCAGGGCGGCGTTGGTGAGCTTGCGCGATTGGGCGATCTGGCCGACGAGCCGGCTCCAGACGCCCTGCACCAGCTGGGTGGCCTGTTCGCGCGAAGGCTCGCTCATGCGGTCGCCGAGGAACGGCTCCACGGCCGACTTGTACTTGCCGACCTTGGTGACCTGCACCCCGATCCCGAGCGTCCGGAGCGTCTCGCCGAAATAGAGGTTGTTGGCGGCGAGGCCCTTGAGCTCGAGCTCACCCGAAGGGTGCATCGCGACCTGGTCGGCGACGCTCGCGAGGTAGTATTCGCCCTGGCTGCCGTTCTCGATCCAGGCGAAGACCGGCTTGCCCGACTCCTTGCGGAACGCGGCGATGGCCTGGCGGAGTTCGCCCAACTGCACGACGCCGGCCTCGATCTCGCCGGCGATCACGACGCCCACGATGTTCCGGTCCTTGGCGGCGAGTTCGAGGGCGGTGAGCGCCCGGTAGAGGTCCACCGTCGGCCGGGGATCGTCGCCGAGCAGCGCGCCCAGGCCCGCCTTGCCGTGCGCGGGGGTGTCGTTCACCACCAGGCCGTGGCCGACGACGAGCATGGTGCCGGGGCGGACGCTCACGACCGGCTTGCCGCCGCTCGACGAGCTCAGGCCGGCGACGATCAGCACCAGCAGCAGGAAGGCGCTCAGGGCGCCGGCGAGGAAGGTCCCCAGCACGGAGGCGAGGAGGGATTTCAGGAATTCTTTCATGGAAGCGGCGGGCGCGGGGGCGACTCCGCACGATGCCCGCTTGGCGAAACATCGCCAATCAAAAGACGCTTTTTCGACGCTGGTTTCCGCTGGTTTCCGCCCGGCGGACCGCTAGCCTGTCCGCATGAATGAGCAGACCCCGGACGTGGGCGCCGCCACCGAGCGCAAGGCTCTGGCCATCAACCTGGATCGTTCCGCCTACGGCGCCTTCGCCGAGATCGGGGCGGGGCAGGAGGTCGTCCGCCATTTCTTCAAGGCGGGGGGCGCCTCGGGGACCGTCGCCAAGAGCATGTCGGCCTACGACATGCGGGTCAGCGACGCCATCTACGGGCACCCCAAGCGCTACGTCTCCCGCGAGCGGCTGGAGCAGATGCTGCAGCACGAGTACCAGCTGCTGGTCGATCGGCTCGCCGCCGAACGCGGCGCCCAGACCCGTTTCTTCGCCTTCGCCGACACCGTCGCCACCACCCCGCACGACGGCAAGGGGCAGGGCCACTCCTGGATCGGCCTACGCTTCCAGGAGGCCCCGCTCAGCCCGCCCAGCGAGGTGCTCCTGCACCTGCGGCTGTGGGACAAGGACGCAGGCCGTCAGCAGGACGCCCTCGGCATCGTCGGGGTCAACCTGATCCACGCCGCGCTCAACGCCCGGACCGGCGTCGACGCCTTCCTCACCGCCCTCGTCGACGGGGTCGGCGTCGGCCGGGTCGAGGTCGAGTTCGTCCACTTCCGCGGTCCGGCGTTCGGCGCCTTCGACAACCGTTCCGCGGCCCTCCGCCTGGTCCGCCTGGGCCTGACCGACGCCGTCCTGTTCGGGCCCGAGGGGCTCCCCGAGGTGCCCAGCGAATACCTCTACAAGAAGAACCTCCTCGTCGCCCGCGGCACCTTCCGCCCCGTTTCCCTGGTCAACGAGGACATGCTCGCCTGCGCCCTGCGCAACCTCGGCGACGCCGGCGCGGAGGTCCTGCCGCTCTTCGAGATGTGCATCGGGTCGGACCCGCATCCCGAGGCGGAACTCATCGACCGCATCCGCCTGATCGCGACGCTCCGCCGGCCGCTCCTCGTGACCCGGCACCGCGGCTGGTACCGGCTTCCGGCCTATTTCCGGATGCACACCACGGGGCGCATCACGTTGGTCGCGGGCATGAACAACCTCGTCGACCTCTTCAACCCGGAGCATTACACCCAGCTCGAGGGCGGCGTGCTCGAGTCCTTCGGCCGCCTGTTCAAGGATCGGGTCCAGGTCATGGTCTACCCGATGCGCGGCGACCAGCTGCGCCGCCTGGTGGCCGACCCGGTGGCCTGCAAGGTCTGCTTCCCGGAGAGCTATTCCATCAAGGAAGATGCGGTGATCGCGGCCGGCGACATCCAGATGCGTCCTTCGGTGTCCGGCCTGTTCCAGCACCTCCTCAACAACGGCTTCTTCGTGCCGATCACGGGCGCCGACCCGGCGGCGATGGCCTGCCAGCCCCGCACGTTGGCGGACCGGATCCGGGCGGGGGACGCCGGTTGGGAGAAGGAAGTGCCTCCGGCGGTTGCCGTCGCGATCAAGAGCCTCAAGTTGTGGGCCGATTGACCGCCCATGCCCGCCCCCCTGACTTCGCTGCCCCCGGAGGAAAACGCCGAGTTATCCCTGTCGGTTGAACGGGCGTACCGCGAGGGCGAGGTGCTTGACCGGTTGGAGGCGCTCTGGGCCCTGATCCTCGCGAAGTGCTTCGTCCTGCAGTGGGCGATCGACGCCTATGCCTTGCCGGTGCGCGGCTTGGTCTACGTCTGGCTGCTCACCTTCACCATGGCCGCCGGGGCGACCGCGCTCTACCTCCGGGCCCATCGCCTCCGGCTCCGTCTGCTGCCCTGGCGCGCCCGCGTCAGCACCGCCCTTTTCCTCGGCCTGCTCGTCGGCCTCGGCACCCTCGCCTACGCCCATGGGGCGCGCGGGTTCCTGCCCGCCGGGGCCGCGGCCGCGCTCGCCTGCGTCCTCCTCGGCAACGCCGCGCTGGTGCGCGCGACCTTGATCGGCGGACCCGAGCCGATGGTCGGGGCCCTGCTGTGGTGGGCCGCCGCGGCCCAGGCCTTCCGGGACGCCGACGAGCGGGCCTTGCTCTGGGTCGGGCTCGGTTTCCTCGGGGCCCAGGCCTTGCCCGGGTTCGCCCGCCTCGCGCGCCGGCGGCGGGAGCAACGCGTCTGATCAGCCGAGGTCGACGGTGGCCTTGCCGCCGGTGCTGTTGATGAGGTGCGCCATGAAGCGCTTCATCGCCGGCGTCAGGACGCGCCCCTTGCGGTGCACGATCGCGAGCGGGCGGGCCACGCGGCGGTCGCGCAGGCGCAGCATCACGAGGGTGCCCTGTTCGACTTCCTGCCGGATGGTGCCCTCGGGCACGAGCGCCACGCCGGCGTCGACCTCGACCGCGCGCTTGAGGGTCTCGATGTTGTCGAACTCCATGGAAGGCTCGAGTTCGATGCGCTGCTCGCGGAAGAACTGGTCGAGCGCCTTGCGCGTCGGGATGTCCTGGTCGAAGCCGATGAACTTGCCGCCCTGCAGGTCGGCGAGCTCGATCTCCTTCTTGCCGGCGAGCTTGTGCTTCGGCGCGCAGATGGCGACGAGCTGGTCCTCCATCAGCGGGGTGATCTCGATCTGCCGCATCTTCTGCGGGAAGGCCACCAGGCCGAAGTCGACGGCGTTCGAGATGACGTCCTCATAGACGAGGTTGGAGCGGCGGTACTCGACGCGCACGTTGACGTGCGGGAACTCCTGCATGAAGCGCTTCACGTGCGGCGGCAGTTCATGGAGCCCGATGGAGACGATGGTCGAGACGTGCACCGTGCCGCTGACCACCTTGCGCATCTCCTGCATCTCGCTCGAGACCTGCTCGTAGCGGTTGAGGATGTCCTTGGCGGCCTCGTACAGGCTGCGGCCTTCGCGGGTCAGCCGGAACTGCTTCTGGCTGCGGTCGACGATCAGCACGTTGAAGTGCTTCTCCATGGAGCGCAGCTGCTGGCTGACGGCCGACTGGGTGATGGCGTTGAGTTTGGCGGCCTTGGAGAAGCTCTCGTTGTCGACCAGGTCGCGGAAGATCTTCAGGTTCTCGATGTGCATGAAAGGAAAGGTCTTGGATAAATAAATCTAATGCCCAGACGCCTTCAAGTGTAGCCTTGCTTATCTAGCGGCCACGAAACTGCGAAAACCGCCCTTTGGCGGCGTTGACTCGGGGGCGAAACTACTCCACTAGTGTTCAAATGGTCACCTATGACCAGTTCGCGGGCCGTTGTGAGGCCGTCTTGGGCCGGATTCGGCAGGCCTGCGCGGCCGCCGGCCGGGCGCCCGACTCCGTGCGCCTGCTTCCGGTGACCAAGACCCACCCCGTGGAGGCGGCGATCTTCGCCCATCGCTTCGGACTCCCCGCAGTCGGCGAGAATCGGGTGCAGGAAGCCCTCCAGAAGCGTCCCCAGGCCCCCGCGGAGCTCCGCTGGGAGCTGATCGGCCACCTGCAGTCGAACAAGGCCAAGCAGGCCCTCCAGGCGTTCGACGTCATCCAATCGGTCGACTCGGCGGAACTCGCCGCCCGCCTCGGCCGGATCGCCGGCGAACTCGGCTTGGTCCGGGAGGCGCTCATCCAGGTCAATTCGGGGGACGACCCCGCCAAGTTCGGTTGCGACCTCGCCGCGGCGCCCGCCGTGCTCGAGGCCGCGCTGGCCCATCCCGCCCTGAAGGTGACCGGGTTGATGGCCATCGCCCCGTTGTCCGAGGATCCGGCCGTGGCGACGCGGACCTTCGAGGCCTTGCGCCGTTGCCGCGACGAGCTGGAGACCCGCTTCGCCGTCCGCCTCCCGGAACTCTCGATGGGCATGAGCGGCGACCTCGAACTGGCGGTCGCCGCCGGCTCCACCTGCGTCCGCGTGGGCTCCGCGCTCTTCGGCGAGCGCCCTTCCGCATGATCCGCCGCCTCATCATCCGCGACCTCGCCCTGATGGACCGCGCCGACCTCGAGGTCGGCCCGGGCTTCACCGTCGTCACCGGCGAGACGGGGGCGGGCAAATCCGTCCTCCTTGGTGCTCTGTCGCTGCTGGCGGGCAACCGCGCCGCGAAGACGATCGTCCGCAAGGGGGCCGAGGAATGCGCGGTCGAGGCCGAGCTCGAGGTCGAGGGCGACCGGCGCTTCGACGAGGCGCTGAAGGCCCTGGATCTCCCCGCCTGCGACGACGGCCTGCTGATCCTCAAGCGTTCGGTCCATGCGACCAAGGCGGGGCGGATCTCCGTCAACGGCGGGTCCGCCACCCTCACGCAGCTCCAGCAGCTCGGCGAACTCTGGATCGATTTCCATGGCCCGGGCGAACCGCAGAAGCTGATGCGCACCGAGACCCAGCTCGAGATGCTCGACCTGCACGCGGGCCTGGCCGCGCCGCTGGCCGCCTACCGCGCCGGTTGGCGCCAGCGCCATGACCTGCTCCGCGAGGCCGCCGAAGCCGCCTCGGCCGAACGCTTGTCCGAGGACGAGGAGGCCTTCCTCCGCTCCCAGCTCGAGAAGCTCGACTCGCTGGACCTCTCCGAGGAAGCCATCGCCAAGCTCGAGCGCGACCATGCCCGCGCATCCCGCGCGCAGGAACTCGCCGCGCTCCTCGGCCAGCTCGACGCGG
>JACCDY010959266.1_pt1 | contig 10575 bp, 6 predicted proteins | sample 7446391 | NCBI WGS metagenome assembly JACCDY01 (sample SAMN15323451, study PRJNA562643) | freshwater metagenome | isolation source: river surface water | place: USA:Blue River Watershed | collected 2017-08-18
CAACCGTTTCGCCACTCGCCTCGAGCAGGGTGGCCTTCGTCGCCGCATGTTCGCGGAAGATGCCGCCCAAGGCTTTGCGTTCATCGACCTCTGCCGCGAACGCTTCGACGTCGTCGTCATGAACCCGCCGTTCGGCGAGTGGTCGGCGGGGTTCAAGAAGCAGTCCAAGGAACTATATCCCAACAGCTATTGCGACATCTTGGCCGCCTTCGTTGAACGCGGCGGCGAGTTGCTGCATCCGGGCGGTCGCCTCGGTGCCATCACCTCACGTACCTGCTTCTTTCTCTCTTCGTACACCAAGTGGCGCGAAGAGGTCGTGCTCAAGGCCTTTGAACCTAAGCTCCTGGTCGACCTTGGCCACGGCGTGATGGACGAAGCCATGGTCGAAGCCGCCGCCTACGTCTTCCTCAAGCCCCATGCCTGAGCTCACCTGCTTCCGACTGCTCGACGCCGAGTCCCCCGCGGGGCCTCTGGCCGAGGCGGTCCGTCAGGTGAACATTAGCCACGTAGCAGCATCCATTCACATCTTAGATCCGAAGTCTTTTCTACAAATTCCCAATGCCCCGTTTGCCTACTGGGTAGAGGAAAAAATCCGCCGTATGTATAAGGAATTCAAGGCGTTTGAAGCCGACGGAAGGAGCGCGCGCGCAGGCTTGTGTACAGGGGATGATTTCCGCTTTATACGTTGTCATTGGGAGACTCCTATTGAAGTGGAACATGCCACTAATCGACGATGGTGGCACCTTGCTAAGGGAGGAGCTGTCTCCCCATTTTACGCCGACATTTACCTTTGCGTGGATTGGCGTGCGAAGGGTGCAGACATTGAGTTATTACCTGGGGGGCGTGTGCAGAACGTAGAATATTACTTCCATCCAGGTGCATACCAGACACTTCGGTCATTGAAGTTCGCCCCGCATTTAACACCGAAAGGCTGTGTTTACTCCCACAATGGATTCCAATTTTTTGCCCCAGAAGCCGACCTGCTTTTCTTGCTTGGGCTGACTAATAGCAGTTTCTTTGAATCACTTTACCGGCTTAATGTAGGCGCAGACGAAAGACCTCTTTTTGTTGCTGGCGTAATGCAACTGGTGCCCGTGCCGGAGGTAAACAGGAGCCTTAAGAACGAAATTGAGAATCTCGCTAAGGCCTGCTGGCTGAATCGCCGTCGCTTGGCTGTCCGTTCGGAGCGCTCGCCGTGGTTTAGACGCCCGGCAATCAAAGCCTCCACGATGGCCGATTCGCAAGCCGCTGAAGCGGCGCTCAGGACTCAGCTGGAAACCGAGTTTTTGCAGCTGCAAGCCAGTATCGAGAAGTTGGTGCTCAAGGCCTATGGTGATGTTGCCCCAATTGAAGGGGGGCATTCAGCTCGCAGTCGTCCGGCTGAAGCCCCCGATGAGGAGGCGGAGCCCGAAGATACTGGCGACTTGGCGAGATCGGCTGCTTCTTTTGCTGTTGGCTTAACGTTTGGACGCTGGAAATCGGATGCGGGCTTGCCGGACGAGTATCCGCCGGAAGATCCGTTGGCGGCACTGCCAACCTCTCCGCCAGGATTTTCGACCAGTCGAAAGATGTTATATCATGTGGCTGAATCGGGGGCTGACGAAGGCTTCGCTGATTTGGTTAGGGTAAATTTAGTCAACGAATTCGGAGCCGATGCTGAGGAGGCGATTTGTGCGAAGGTTGGCTGCGTCGACCTCAGAGGCTATCTCGATAAGCCCGGAGCATTTTTTGCCGATCACCTTGCGACATATTCCAAGAGTCGCCGCAAGGCGCCTATCTACTGGCCTTTATCGACGCGCTCGGGCGACTTCGTCATCTGGGTTTACTACCCCAAGCTAGAGGGCGATTCGCTGACCCGGTTGATCACCGAAGTCCTGGATCCGCGACTCCGTCGACTAAACGAGGAGCTCGGGGCGCTGGCCGCCGAGGGTAGGGTGTCGGGTCGTAAGGCGAAGCTGGAAAGTCTGCGCCTGGAATTAGCCGAGATGCGCCAGGACTTTCAGGAGCTCATCGCTAAGGGCTATCAGCCGAACCTCAACGATGGCGTGCTCATCACGGCCTGTCCTTTAGCCAAGTATTTCCGACATGCAGGTTTCCGCAAGAACCTCGAAGCCTGCTGGAAAGAGCTGTCGCGAGGCGAATACGACTGGTCTCACCTCGCGATGGCCATGTGGCCGGAGCGTGTGCTGGCGGTCTGTAAAAAAGACCGCTCCATCGCCATTGCCCACGGCCGCGAAGATCTTTGCCCGGCTGAGCCAGCCAAGGTCACCCGCGGACGTAAAAAGAAAGACGGCTGATTATGTCTGAACTCACCTGCTTTCGTCTGCTCGACGTCGAGTCCCCCGCGGGCCCTCTGGCTGATGCGGTGCGCCAGGTTAACGTCGGCCAGGGAGGGGTAGGGGTGTTCACGCTCGATCCAGCTTCCTTTGAGCAGGTTCCGAATGCGCCCTTTGCTTATTGGGTGGAGGAGAAAGTGCGCCGGCTCTTTACGGAATTGCCGGCCTTCGAATCTCATGGCCGGACCGCACGCCAAGGCTTAGCCACTGCGGACGACTTTCGTTTCGTGCGCTGCTGGTGGGAGGTGCCAGTGCAGGTCTCTGACTTACGCGGTCGTCATTGGTGGCCTTTTGCGAAAGGTGGTGCGTATTCCCCATATTACGCAGACTTGCACCTTGTTGTTAATTGGAAAGATGACGGTATAGAAATTAAACAAAATATAATTCAGCGCTATCCTTACCTTAATGGAAACGCTGGTTTTGTGGCCAAAAATACGGACTACTACTTCCGTCCTGGGCTAACTTGGCCACTCAGAACCTCAAGCGGTATGTCTGCCAGGGTTTTACCCAAAGGGTGTGTTTTCGCTCATAAAGGGCCGGCCGCTTTTACTGCGGGCACTTCAGATGAGCTTTGGCTGACATTGGCCACTGTTCAGTCTGGTCCATTTGGTTATCTGGTCAGCATGCAGCTCGCTGCCGCTGACGCCGCTGCCCGTTCGTATGAAGTTGGTGTAATCCAGCGCACGCCTGTGCCCTCGTTCGCTGACCCAAAGGCCGCTGAAATCCTAAAAGAGACGGCCGCCTCCTTGTGGGAGTATAACCGATCACAAGATACGATTTCTGAATCCAGCCATGCTTTCGTTGTACCTTGGCTTGGCGAAAGACTGACGTTGCTTTCAGAAGTCGAAGCCGAGTTGATTTTGTCTCGATCTCGGCTCGTTGTACTTACGGCTGAAAAGCAGAATGTAATCAATAAAATCACCGAAAAGCTTTACGATTTCAAGGTGCCGGAAGCGCAAGGTATTGAGGGCTCAGACGAAAGTCAGTTGGAGGAAGAAGAGAGTAGCGGCATCAAGTTAGATACCGCACGGATGTTAACTTCTTATTTAGTTGGCATCACCTTCGGTCGGTGGGCTATGCCGGCGAGCCCCGAGGAACTTCGTAAGCCTTCAGAAGATCCTTTTGCGCCGCTGCCAGCCCAAGCTCCGGCTGCCGCGCCTGCGGAAGCAGCAAAACTCTATTTCGCGGAGGACTCTTCAGGCGAATCGCCCTTGCTCAATTGCTGTCGCGTTGCTCTCCGTCAGGCGACTGGCTTGGCTTCGGTCGACGGGTATGAGCAGGACCTGGCCGCCCGCCTGGGAGTTCCGACGCTCCGCGACTATCTTAGTCGCCCGGCCGGTTTTTTTGCTGATCACCTTTCGGTTTATTCGAAGAGCCGTCGCAATGCCCCCATTTATTGGCCGCTCTCGACCCGTTCGGGGGAATTCATCCTCTGGGTCTACTATCCGAAATTGGACGCCGATGCGCTTCCGCGGCTGATTACCGAAGTGCTTGACCCTCGCCTGCGCAGTCTGAACGAGGAGATTGCGACCTTACTAGCCGAAGGCCGCACCGCCGGACGGCGGGGTGAATTGGAAGACCTTCGCTTGGAGCTATCGGAAATGCGCCAGGACTTTCAGGAACTCATCGCTAAGGGCTATAAGCCTGACCTCAACGATGGCGTGCTCATCACGGCCTGTCCGTTGGCCAAGTATTTCCGGCATGCTGGCTTCCGTAAGAACCTCGAAGCCTGCTGGAAGGAACTGTCCCGGGGTGACTACGACTGGTCTCACCTCGCCATGGCCATGTGGCCGGAGCGTGTGCTGGCGGTCTGTAAAAAAGACCGCTCCATCGCCATCGCCCACGGTCGCGAAGATCTTTGCCCGGCTGAGCCGCCTAAGGCAGCGCGGGGACGAAAAAAGAAATCCGTCTAAACTTTCTGTCATGAGCATCCAAACTTTCATCGCGGAACGCGTCTTCCGCCCGCGGGCCCTCGCCAATCGTGTCCTGGTGGTCTATGATGCCCATGGACTTTATGCCGATATCGTCCGGGGTATGGCCCGCGACGACTGTAAGGTTATCATGGCCGAAGGGCCTTTGGTCGATGTTCGCACGGCGGTCATCACTCTTCTCCCGACGTTAGCGAATCGGCCGAGCCACCACGCCGTCGTCTGGTTGCCATTTCCCCCGCCGCAACCGGCAGCGGCCGCCGGCCAAGCCCAGCTGCAAAACGATCAAGCGGCCGTGGCCGTCATTTTAGGCCCAGGCACGGTCTTCCCTTCGGGTGCGGACGATACGCTCCAAGCGATTTGCTTAAGAGCCTTCCCCGAAGCGCATGCGCGTATTCACGATTTGTTCAGGGAAGGACGGACGCCGGCCTTCGCCTTGATTAACCAATTGCAACAGGGCCAGCAGTGGCCGGAACTACAGGCCGCCTTGGGGGGGCGGGCCCACGAAGCCCTGTCGAGCCGCGAGATTATCGAAGAACTCCTGACGCGTGAAGACTTGGAGGCTAAGTTGCCGCCTAGGGGGCCCTGGATCGACGAACTTCGACAGATGTTAGAGAACACGATGGGGCTGGCTGGCTACCCGGCCATTCAGCGGGCGTCGGAGTTCAGCTCCTATCTCTGGCGCACACTCCTCTTCAGCGAGTTCGTCTTTGATGCCAGCGATGACTTGCCGCCCGCCCTCGCCGCAATCCCCCGGGCGACCCCGGCCGCCAAGGAGCTGGTCTTCAGTCTTTGCGAAGGTCTGCGCGGCAAGGCCAGCCAGCAAGACCGTTACGTCAAGTATGCTAATGAGGTCGAGGCCCAGCTGCAATTGACGTCACGCGTCGCCATCATGCGATCTTTAGGGAGACGGGATACCTTCGCCTTCGAAGAAAAACTGTTCCTCGACCGCTTCTGTCAGGCAGTCGCCGCTGGGGATATCTCGGGGGCGACGGAAATCGTCGAACTACGTCTAAAGTCGATGTGGGTCGTGCAGCAGTCGGAAGATGGAGCGCGCCTGGCTGAGTGGCAGGCCGCCCGCACGGCGCTGGAACTACTCAAGCTTTGCATGGATTTTGCCGAGCCGCCGCGGCGGCTCGCTGAACTCGCGGCTGCCTATCAAAGTGGCTATCATCTCCTCGATCGCGCTCATCGACTGCTGGAAGAGGCCCTCGGCCAGCGGACGGAGGAGCATGACGGTCTCGATCAGGTCGCCAATCAGGTTCGCGCCAAGTATCTCGAATGTGCTGGACGTCTCCACTCCGCGCACCTGCGAGCGATCGAAGTCGAAGGTTGGCCCGCGGCGGGCGGCGTCCTGGAGAACGCCAAACTTTTCGATACGGTCGTGGAGCCCTTGGTCCGGCAAGGCAAGCGGGTTGCCTACCTGCTGATCGATTCGCTCCGGTACGAGCTTGCGGTTGACCTGCAGGCAGGCTTGTTGCGCAACTATCAGGTCCAGCTCAGCCTCTCGTATGCGCAACTCCCGACATACACCGAGGTCGGCATGGCCAGTCTGATGCCTCAGGCGAAGACGAAGCTCAGTTTGAAGGTGAAGGAAGATAAAAACGGCGGGCGCAGGCTGGCGGTCTTCCTGGGTGACCGGGCCACTCCGGATCCGACGACGCGCTTCACGCATCTGCGTGAGATCATGGGGGACCAATGTCAGCAGGAGCGTATCGAGCGATTCGGCCAGCCGGGGCGGCCGCATGTCGACCCGCGCACGCGTCTTTATGTGGTCCGCGGGAGCGACATCGACGAAGCTTCGCATGCCGGTGAGTCCCGCGCGATGCAGCAGATTCCGGCGATGATGCGGGAAATCAACGTCGCCATCGCCAAACTCGTCAAGATGGGCTTTGATTATGCGGTCATCGCGACTGACCACGGTTTCATGCTCCGGCCGCAACATGGCGCCGGTGATGCCTGTCCCGCACCGGCGGGCGATTGGTTGATCGAGAAGACCCGCTGTTTCCTGGGCACTGGCGGAAGCAGCACTGACCCCGCGAACTTCGTCATTGACCGGACCCGGCTGGGGATCACGGGGGAGTTCAATCAGTTCGTGACTCCCCGGTCGTTCCAGGCCTACGACGGCAAGACGGGCTATTTCCATGAAGGGCTTTCGCCGCAGGAGAATTTCCTTCCCTGCTTAGTCGTCACGCTCAAGGCCACCGACGAAGCATCCGCTGGGACGACTGCTGTCTGTCTGAACTATCGAGGCAAAACCAAGGTGACGACCCCCCGCCCGATCATCGGCTTGGAGTGGGAGCATGAGGATCTGATCGCGCCCCGGGAAGCTCACTTCCTGATTCAGGCCGTTAATCCAGCGGGCGAAGAAATCGCCACCGTCGGACTCGATGACAATGTCGATCCGACCATCCAGCGGGTTACCCTGCCGCCGGGGCAGGCGACCCGGTTCACTCTTATCCTGAAGGATGGTTTCACGGGGGCATTCACCGTCAAGGTGCTCGACCCGGTGACGTTGGCGGAATACTGTAAGCTCAACCTGGAAACCAATTTCGCTTACTAAGCCATGTCCGATCCGCTCGATCTCAAGCTCAACCAGTTCTTCGCCGGTAAGGCCGTCCGCAAGGATTTGCTGCAACGCGTCAAGCGAGGCACGAACGTGCCGTCCTTCGTGCTGGAGTTCTTACTGGCCAAGTATTGCGCCACCGACGACCCCCAGGAAATCGAAGACGGCCTCAAAGTCGTCCTCAAGACCCTCCAGGAGAACTTCGTCAGTCCGGATCAGTCCAACGGAGCGCAGATCACCGTCCAGCAGAAGGGGCAGCATACCTTCATCGATAAGATCCAGGTCTATTACAGCGAGAAGGAGAAGCGGACCTGGGCGCGCATGGCCAACTTCGGCTCCGGTCGCATCTCCATCGACGAGCGCTTTTTCCGCGACCAGAGTGAGCGTATCTACGAGGGCGGTATCTGGGCGGAGTGCACGTTGGCCTTCCATCCGGTCGAGGACGACGATTACTCGTTTTACGTCAAAGACCTGAAGCCCATCCAGCTGCCTCGTTTTGACTACGATGGTTACTGTCGTTTGCGCGCCAACTTTTCGCGGGATGAATGGCTCGATGTGTTGATTCGCTCGTTCGGCCTAGAGCCGAGCAAGATGACCCAACGTCTGAAGTTCCATTACCTAGCCCGTCTCTTCCCCCTGGTGGAGGCCAATTACAACTACATCGAGCTGGGCCCCCGCGGAAACGGCAAATCTTACTCTTTCAGCGAGTTCTCGCCTTACTCGACCCTGCTCGGAGCTCCGACCTCAGCTTCCTCGCTCTGGTGGAATGCCAGCCGCAAGAAAGTCGGCCTGATCGGCTATTGGGACGTGGTCGCCTTCGACGAAGTCGGCGTGGGCGTCGTGGTCAAAGACCTGGAGGCCTTCCAGATCATGAAGCAGTACATGGCTAACGGTAACTTCACTCGCGGCACCGGTGAAGTCACGGCCTTCGCGAGCATGGTCTTCCTTGGCAATATCGATGATGCGATCCGGGACGTCGTGAACTCGGTCGAACACAACCTCTTCAAGCCGCTTCATAAGGTCTTCGACTTAGCGATCCAGGATCGCTTCCATTACTACGTCCCGGGCTGGGAAATCCCGAAGGCCTCCCAGGAGAGCCTGACGTCCCATTATGGCCTCATCATCGAGTACCTCGCCTCAGCGTTTCACCATTCGAGCCGGAAGGTGAATCGCTTCGCCTACGTTAAGGGTGCCTGTAAGCTCGGATCTGGCTATGCCCAGCGTGACCAGACGGCCGTCATCAAGAGCGTCTGCGCCCTCCTCAAGCTGCTGCATCCTGGTAGCGACCCGACTCCGGCTGAGCTCGACGAATACCTGGCTTATGCCGTGGAAGGACGCCGTCGCGTAAAGGAGCAGCTCAACAAGCTCAAGGCCGACGACGAGTTTGCCCATATCGACCTTGGTTTTGTCGATGCCTCGGGCCAGACCCGGATCATCTACTGCCCTGAATCGGAACAGGCACCGGCGACGCTCCGTCCGTCTCGCGTGAATCGTCTCCCGGGCAATGACGTCATCCCGCCGACCATCTTCAAGCCGGAGGTCAAGGTCGTCGAGAATGCGGCGCCGGTTGTCGTGCCGCCGACCCCGCCGCAAGCTGTCGCACAGGTCGATCTGGTCATTCCGCCCGTGGCGGCGAAGTCGACGCCCAACGCGCCGGCGCTGACGGAACGCCATTACCGGATTCACTATGATGCTGTAGGGTATTCCTACCAGTCGATCATGGGGGATTATCTTCCAGGCGCTAAGGAGATCGTCGTCGAGGACGCCTACATTCGCCACCAGCACCAGATTCTCAACTTCCTCAAGTTCTGCGAGCTGGCCGTCCGTTTAGCGAAGCCGACGAAGATCAAGCTCATCACGAAATTCGAGGACGAGATCGAAAAGGCGGAAGCCCTCGCTAAGCTCGCCACGATCGGAGAGAGCCTCAAGGCGCATGATGTCGAACTGACGGTGGAGGTGAAAGAGACGCTCCACGATCGCCATATCGTCCTCAGCAACGGCTGGACGGTGAAGATTGGCCGCGGTTTCGACATTTACCAGCGTCCGGACGACTGGCTGCACATCGGCGCCAGCGACATGGACCTCCGTCCGTGCATGGAGACCTCGGTCGACATCTTCCGGTCGAAGTGAGTTCATGAAGATTCTGCAGCTGACGGGTTTTACGCCGCCGGATTGGCATGCCAGGCTGGTAGCTGCACCTGATTATGGTTTCGGTGTCGCTTGCGACCAGGCTGCTTCCCCGCTCCGTACTTCGGCGTGGTTGGTCGGCGAGAAGGGCGCGGTAAAGTTGATGGCTGATGCGGCGGGAAGATTCCACAGTTTCATCGGCTCAGGCTTTAGGAATCAGCCAAGCTTACGCGCCCGAGACTACGATTTACCAATGTATATCCAAAGGGGACTCCCGATCTGGGAGGAGCCATTGACTGCGGTGGGGGAGGCGCCGCCGGCCTTAAGATTCGTTGTCTACGAACAAGACCCGGTTGCAGGCGATATCGTCATCGATTGGTCGGACGGAGCGTCGGCTGATGCGGTGCTCATCTCCCCTTTAGCCCATGATATTTGGCTTTGTTGTCATTACCAACAGAGCACGCAGCGATGGGTAGGCCTCAGTTTGCGGAATGTGCATGTTACCATCATGAATGACTGCTCGCTCTTCAGTTGCGAATGGTCTCGCCGGACGAGTCTCCAGGCGGATTGGCGGAGACTTCTGCTGCCTCAGGTCGCCGAGTAGCCTTGGCTGCGTCGTCGCCGAATCGCTGATGCGAGTGCCACGTGGGCTTTGGCCCTGGTTGGGTAACTGTAGCTACGAAAGCTTGGCTTGGCGGTCGGGTAGGGCGTATTCCCGCGGTACATTCGTTCCAGGTTCGTCGTCTTCGTGATCAGCATGGCGCCCTTCACCGACGCCTCCCACCGCCGATAGGCACATCGCCGCAGGCCTTCTTTAAGGGTCTTCTGGAGGCGGACTTGTTGCGGAGCGTGGGCCATCGCTTTGTCACCTAGATGGTCTTGCCCGGAACCAGTGGCGAGATTGAATCAGCCCATGAAGCCCCTCTGCCGTACGGCGTTTCAACTCGAGCGCGTCGGGGACCCGCTGAATGCCGTCCACGAGATTGCCCAAGTCTGCCTCGACTGGGTCTTCCTCCACAAGGGTGTACCGCGGATAGGGCTGACCCGGCCCGACGCGCTAGGTAAGCGCGCGCAGGATTTCCTGCCTGCCTCCATTGGCGGCGGGCGAAAGCTCGAGACTCGCTATTGGAAGGGAACTACCGAGAGGCTATGGGCGCTTCGGCTTACTCATCCTGACGATAAGGACGCGGGCATCGAATGGTGTGTCGAACTTTCGTTAGAATGCACGGCTTCGGGCGTAAAGTTTACCTGCGCAACTTCCATCAAGCGCCAGTCGCTGACGGTGGGAGATTTAGAACGGCCCGCGAGCCAACCGGTGGTGGTCCAGCAGGTTATTGCCCAGTACGGCGCCAAGATCGACGGGCTTCGCTTGGTGAATGAACCGGTGATGCTCGATCCGAGCGCTGACGAGTCAGAGCGTCTGAAGTCATTTCTCCTCCATTGGTCACGATATCAGTTCGTGGTGATGATCACCCCGTGGCGAGATGGTCGGCCGATGGTGGATGCGAAGCTATGGGCGAAGAAGCTTTCGACCCTGGCATTTGTCTTCGTGGCCGAGAACAACGAATCAACCCGTGCCTTCGAGGCCGCCTTGGGCGGCAAACGGTTGGCCTGTTGG
>JACCDY011283156.1_pt1 | contig 10569 bp, 14 predicted proteins | sample 7446391 | NCBI WGS metagenome assembly JACCDY01 (sample SAMN15323451, study PRJNA562643) | freshwater metagenome | isolation source: river surface water | place: USA:Blue River Watershed | collected 2017-08-18
CATCCTCGTCTTTAAATCCCTTTTCCACCCCTTTAACTCCTCTCCACCTAAACTCCTAAAAATATTACTCAAAGGCGGCGATAAACTAATCATCTGAGCAAATGTCATACTATCCCACACTTCCCCAAAACTATTATATAACTGCTTTATATTATGTATCTGCGCTTGTATCTCGAACTTCTCAGCATTAACCGACTTACCACCCAGGTTTCTAGTACCAGCTCCTAATTGTCTTTCTATTCTTTTTCTTATATGTCCACCATGAAATGTATCATCTAACCAATGAACTAACTCGTGATGTATCGAACCCTTAATCTTTTCTTTAGTGAATTCCCTTAAAAAAGAAGTTCTCTCACTACCCATCCATTGTGCAGCCTTTCCAATATCACCACCTTCTTCTAAAGCAATACCTACAGCACCAAAATGAACTGAAATGTAAATTATCTTATTAATTGGGTCATAACCATTTAAATTCTTATTAACGATGATTTTACGAGGTGCAATTTCATTTGCCACAATAGCATCTTCTGATTTAAGAATTAAGGTATCTGTTTCATGTTGTTCAAACATGGATTTAGTTATTATACCAGTTTTTTCTATTTCCTCGATATCTTTTTTAAAATATAGATTGTAAAGTAAATCTACATCACTATCTACATCGGTTAATTTCTCGGTTATAAATCTATATGGTTTAATGTATTTCATATTTTAAATTTTGGTTTTTAGAAGATTTAAATAATAATTTATTCTTTTCCAAAATAATTCACCAGCTTCTTTTATTTTTTGAAATATTTCATCTGAAAGTTGAACTTTTTTTCTAAACTCATTAGGTGATAAAAACCAAAGATAAAGATGTAGTTTTTCTTTTGATTTTTGAACTAAATCCATAGTTCGTAACTTATTAAAATCAATTTTAGTATCTTGTCCAAATTGTTTACTATAAATATAAGCAAACTGTTTAGCATGTGAATCAACTTCTTTTTTATTAGTTAAATAAGAATATTCATCTGAATTAAAATCAGAACCTTCTAAACCTTCTTTTTGTAAATTTGCTATATGTTGTATTTCATGTTGTAAAGTTGATTTAAAAGTAAGCTCCGGTGTATTAAATAATTTAGTTGTACCTATTTCTAAACCATAAATCCTTGTTGGATGAGTTTTCGATTTAATACCTGCATCCCCACTTTTTGGAATCAAACTAATCAAAAATTTATCCTCTAATACACCAAAAGTTTTCTTGATTTGTTTATCCACAAAATCAAAATCTATAACCAAAGTACTCTGTTTTTCTACAGAAATAGTAACACCTTTATAGGCAATATAGTCTTTTTTTGTGAAATCACTTATACTTAAATCTCCGCCAGTCTTAGAATAAAAAATAAGAGCTTGTTTTTTATAATCCAATAAAATATCTCTAATGTAAATATACATAGATTTAATACACTTATTCTCTATATCACTTAAATAAAGATCTTTACTAAAATCCTCAAACAATTTTAACCATTGTAAGTTTTTCATATACACTCCTTTAATTATATTTCTAAAATTATTTCCAAACATTCATATCAAAACAATAAAATCCTTGCGGACTACTATATTGTGTACCACCTAAATCCACCTTTGGTACAATCGTATCAAAATCCCCAGTCTTAAATGACATAAATATACGAGAGTCTTTTCCTGGTTGATACTCATACTTATGCTTTTTAAGAAAATTAACTATCTTTTTAGCAACAGTTAAACCCTTATACAAGTCTTCTAACTTGTTATCTTTCGGCTCTACCCTCTCCAATAAAGTCTCTAAAAAATTAGAATATGTTAATAATCGCTTCACCGTTAATCAATTTTATTTTATCTATATATTTAAGAAATTTTAACAATATATCTTTCACCTTTTACTTCTTCTTCTAAATAAAGTCTGTATTTATCACTTCCAGGTTTTTTTTCCGAAAAAGCTTTATTCAGTGCTTTACAATTTATTACAAAGAAACCTTCTTGATCATAACGGTCTTCTGAAGTCCATCCTTTATATCTAATATCAGCTGGTGTATTGTCCTTAACTCCAGTTACTAAATGTGTAGTTAAACCAGCCACCTTATACCTATCAAATATTTGAGTCATATTTTCATCATCATAAGACATAACAGAATTTTGTTCTATTGTCGACCCAAGTACATAAGGTATACCATTTTCAAAACCTAATTCAGCTGATACAAATAATGTTGAATATCCTCCTTCTCCTTCAAAAATTAAATATACTTCCCTTTCTTTTGATACATATTCTTCATCTTCGAATTCATCCATTTCAAATAATTTAAACCCCTTTAAATATTTCATATTGTTTTTTTTTCTTTTATATATTAAAAAAAACAGGGAAGAATTTAACTTCAAAATTTTTCTAATAAGCACGACAAAATAACCAACATCTCTGTGGTTTTTTTCAAAATTTTATTTTATCATTGCCACCAATTGCCCAAACTAAACCCGATATTGCCTCTTATTTGTTATAATGAGCTTCATATTAAGTGAGGCTTATCTATGCCCTAAGGTCTTATTTATGCTCTTATACTACTAGTCAAAATAACATAGGTATATATTAAATATCCTACTCTCTATATTCGATATTTTTAAATAACCAATCCAAATGAAAATCACCTACATTATAGTAATAATACCTACAATGTCCTAAATCAATTACGGCAAAATCCGGATAACCATTCCAAGTCCTATACCAAAATTTACCACCAGCTATATCAAATAAATCCCACCTAACACTATTCAATTCGTAATAACTTCTACCATCAACTTGTATAACCTGTGAAGAATCCTCTACTACATTACTACGCCACCAAATAGACTCAATATAAGTAGGATAACCCTCAGAAACCACCTCTAAATCAAAAAAATTAGTGTCAATCATTAAACTGAAATTCCTAAGCATAAAATAAGAATCAAAAACACCATCTACTAAAGTATCCACCACAATTACATTACCTCCTAATATAAACTTATTCGAAAATTCACTAATAGACATATAATGACTACCACCCCTAATCGTATCTACTTGCGAATAAAGAGAAAGAAACAAAAAACAAAATAATAAGGTAATAAACTTTTTCATATAGCAATTATATTAAATGGTATATACAAAGTTATTACTAAATGAAAATATTAATTTTAATGGTTTGGGATTAGCCAATTAGAAATTTATTTGAAAATAAAAAAGTCGAATAAAAAATAATTTAAATTATATGAAATTGGTGCTACAATTTCATTTTGACTAAATTATCTATGATATTACGGTTCCAACTCGCTAAAAATCACTCAATCCTGTATAAAAAACCGTCGATTTGGGAGGCTTTCCAGAAAAAGTTATATAGTATCCAGTACCTAAATATCGTCTCTTTAAACCTAAAAATATCATCTTAAAAAAATCCACCTTTTCTAAATATGTCTCTTTTTTTTAGCATAACTCTAGCCTTATCGCTTACTTTAACTCCACCTCCACCAGATACTTTTTCTGCTACAAATGTGACTATAACATATGGAGAAGATACCTTGAGTAGAGATACTCTTAGAGAAACAACTATTTTATTTTATAGTGATTCTCATCTTTTAGTTATTAGAGATTTAGAGACTACTACGGAAGATTATTATTTTTTGACTCCTTATATAGAGACTTCCCAAATAGGTGGTAAAAAATTCTGTGTTTATGATTATAAGGTGAGTATTGATAAATTCTATATTGATTGGGAATGGGGTAAAATTGTTGGTGTTTGTAGATTTCAGGTAATGGAGTCTACATTTATCGAAGGTACTTTTTTCGTTGAGGAAAGGGGATATATTACAACTTGGGATAGTAATAGATAAATTAAATTCCTGTCTGTAAATCTAATATATAATAAAAAATAAAAGATATAAAAATGAAATGGATTAAATTATTTGAAAGTTTTTCGGAAAGCCCTTTACATTTTGAAGTGGCTCTTCTCTTAAAATTAGATAGTGATACTAAAAATCAAATATCTAAAATGCTAATACCAGGTGGTATGTTTCCTCTACCAGAAGATAAGTTACATATTACCTTAACATCAATTAAAGGTTGTAAAGATAACAAGGCGATTTTAAAAGAAAAATTACCTTTGGATATTGTTGCACCGAAAATTATCTTAGGTGAAACAACTATTGCTGAAAGACTTGATTCTGGTAAAAAGAGTTTTGTAGTGGCTGTTGAAAATCAAGTTGAGTTATTGAATTACGTAAATGAGGTTTATCTTAAAATGGGATTAGTAAATCCAGAACCTGAAAGATATTTTCATATAACAATTGCTAATAATGTAGAGAATAAAAAATTGGTGGGTTTTGCCGATCCATTTGGTTCTATTGGTGATATAACAAAAAATGATTTTAAATAAAATGGAAGTAAACATATATTTTGACTTAGATGGCGTATTAGCCGATATGGAAGGTGGATTAAAAAAGAATCAGGAAATTTTAGAGCTTAGAAAAGTTTTAGATGATTTAATTGAAACTAAATTTTCTGATTACAAAGGTTTAGTAGATGATGATATTAAATCAAAGTTTAAAGCAGAATTAGAAAAGGATCCAAATAGTCCAGTTAAGGAATTAAAAAAGGCTTTCCAAAAATATACTTCTAAAGTTTTTAGTATTGCTGCTAAACCAGGATTTTATAGAAATCTTCCCTTAATGCCAGGTGCAAAAGAAATGGTTCAAAAAGCTAATGAATTAACTGGTAAATTATCACACATACTTTCTTCTCCAGTTGGTGATGAAGGTGATGAAAATAATCCTTCTGTAAATGAGAAAAAAGAATGGGTTAAGGAACATTTTGGCGACTTAGTTGATGATGTAGTTATTACGTCTGATAAAGGTAGAGTAGTTAAAGGTAAGTCGGATATTTTAATTGATGATAGACCTAAGTATGTTACAAAATTTACTGAGGCTGGAGGAACTGCGATTCTTCACACTGATTGGAAAAAATCTATAAATGAATTAGAGAGTATTTTAAAACAATTTGAATCTCGAAAATTTATTTTAACATTTGAATCTTTCAAAGGAAAATAATAAAAAAAGACTTCTAAATTAGAAGTCTTTTTTATTTTAGAGAAATTGTATTTCATTAGTTTCCTTATTCCATTCGACATTCAAAGGTTTATAATGATAAGTATATTGCTCACTTAAAACAGAAGCGTTGATATAATGAGTATAACCATCAAATTGATAACCATGTCCAGAGTGTATGTGACCACAAACGTGAATTTTAGGTTTAATTTGAGTAATTCTCTGGGCTAAAAGTTCACATCCCAAGTTTTCATATTGTCCTAAAACCTTATCAACCCATCCCCAAGCTGGTCCGTGAGTTATTAAGATATCAGTATCTTGGGGAATCATTTCCCATTTTTGTTGAAGTTCTTCACCTCTTATAGGTAGATTAAAAGCCCAGTTATAGAATTCTGGTTGCCAAGGACTACCCCAAATTTTAACCATATCTTCGCCAACTAGAATACAATTATCTTGTAGATAATCTATTGATTTATAGGTTTCTAATATTTCTTTTACTTTCTCAGTATTGTTTTGAAATCCCCAATCGTGGTTACCAGCAATAAATATTTTGTGAGTATAGTTATCGATAGAGTTGAACCACTTACAGAAATCTTTGATTTCGTGTTCATAGCCACGAGAAGAAATATCACCAGCGTGTATTAATAAATCACCACCGGGTAAATCTTGGGTGATTTGTTTATGTTTGTTGTGTGTATCGGAGATAAATGTTATTTTCATAATAATACAAAGATAAGGATATTTTTAAGAATATAGAACTTTTGAGTTCAAAATTTATATCAAAAATAAAGATATTGTTTTTTTAAAAATGTGGAATATCGAAGTTGAGAAAATATTAGTGGTAGAGGCTCCTCTACATTTCTATCGAGTTTTAGTAGACTTTAATCATTGGACAGGCGGTGTAGATGATTTCTTACGTGCCTATTTTAAGTGGGAAGGTGGATGTCCCTGTCACGGTGAAAAACTATGGGGAGAAGTTGTCAGTAATTATAAAGATTTAGTGGTGCAAGATTTATCTCTTTTATATAAAAAAATTGGTTGTACAAAAATAGAATTTAAATAAAATGATAAGGATAAAAGTAGATCGTGAAGAAGTCGAAGTTGACTACTCCACCGAATTAGAAAAATGGTTTGGGGGATTAAGGGTGATAGGTAAAGAAATCGATGAATCAAAAATGGAATTTTACTACACTTTTGGTTCTTTTTTACCTAAGACAAAAGATAAAGAAGCTCAGTATTTAGAAAACTGGACTAAATATACTCAATTTCTTTTTAGTGAAAGATTAGAATGGGAACTTTCTAAAGTTAGAGTTGATTTAACTTTAAAAATAGGTAAATTTGCTATCACAGATAGAATGTCTAAAGGATTTATTCCACTTTCGATTAAAAAGATGGTAACTGAATTAACTAAGATTAAGATGTTATTTGAATTTGAGTTAAATGGTGATGAAGGTATACGTGATTCAATTCCACCCCTAAATAAAGATTACTTTGATGGTGATTTAGTTCGTGAAATATTTAAGTTAATGTTAGGTGAAGAGGGTGCAGGTGAAGAAATGGATTTAGATTACTTATTAGATAAAATTTCTGAAGGAGGAATGGAATCTTTAACCGAATCAGAAAGAAATTTTTTAAATAAGAGATCGAAAGAAATATAAAAAAATTATTAATATGAAAACAGATTTATATACACATCCGGATTATTATAGAATGGACGACTTATTATCAGATGAACAAAAATTAGTTCGAGACACAGCAAGAGCTTGGGTTAAAAAAGAGGTTTCACCAATAATAAGTGATTACTATGAAAAGGCTACTTTCCCAAAACATTTGTTAAGGGGTTTAGGTGAAATCGGTGCCTTTGGCTCCTATATACCAGAAGAGTGGGGTGGATGTGGTTTAGATCAGATATCTTATGGATTAATTATGCAAGAATTAGAAAGGTGTGATTCTGGTTTAAGATCAACAGCTTCTGTTCAAACTTCTTTAGTCATGTACCCGATTTGGAAATATGGCACCGGAGAACAAAAAATGAAATTCTTACCGAAACTTGCTACTGGTGAAATGGTAGGTTGTTTTGGTTTAACAGAACCTGATCACGGCTCTAATCCTGGTGGTATGACTACTAATTTCAAAGATGACGGAGACTTTGTAATCTTGAATGGTGCTAAAATGTGGATATCAAATTCGCCTTTTGCTGATATTGCTGTGGTTTGGGCAAAGGATGAATCTGGTCGTATTCATGGATTAATAGTTGAAAGAGGAATGGAAGGATTTACTACACCAGAAATACATGGGAAACTTTCTTTGAGAGCATCATCTACTGGTGAGTTAGTATTTTCTAATGTTAGGGTACCTAAATCGAATATTTTACCGGGTAGAACTGGATTAGGAGCTCCACTTTCTTGTTTAGATTCAGCTCGTTATGGGATTGCTTGGGGTGTATTGGGTGCTGCTATGGATTGTTATGATCAAGCTCTTAGATATTCGAATGAAAGAATTCAATTTGGTAAAAAAATTGGTTCTTTTCAATTGATTCAAAAGAAATTAGCTGAAATGATTACTGAAATAACAAAAGCTCAGTTTCTGACACTCAGACTTGGTCAGTTAAGAAATGAAGGACGTGCTACTTCGGCTCAGATTTCGATGGCAAAAAGAAATAATGTTGAGATTGCTTTAAATATAGCTCGTGAAGCAAGACAGATTCATGGTGGAATGGGAATTACGAGTGAGTATTCGATGATGCGACATATGGCTAATTTGGAATCTGTGGTTACTTATGAAGGAACACATGATATTCATTTGTTGATAACTGGTATGGATATTACGGGATTACAAGCATTTTCTTAAAATAAAAATTAGAATAAAAATATGGAAATTAAATTATTAGGCAGTGACAAGGTTTACTGGCGGGACACTTGGGAACATGAGTTCGAAATTAATGGTGAAAAACATCAACTCAGAGTTTATGATACGCCAGACGAACTAACATATTGGTTCGATGAAGAAGAATTCTATAGTGAGGAAGACGAGGTAATCGAAGGGATTACAATTGGTGATTTATTAGGCTGGGTTTAACAAAAATATTAATTAATTTATAATGACTTTTTTAGAAACAGCGACGAAAATATTGAAAGACAATAATAATCAACCAATGTCTTCAAGGGATATTTTGGATAGTATTGAAAGACAATAATAATCAACCAATGTCTTCAAGGGATATTTTGGATAGTATTGAAAAACAATCTTTAGTTCATACGAAAGGTAAAACACCTTGGGCATCACTCAATTCAATAATGCTCTATTCATCATCAACAGATTTAAAGAACTATTCGAGGCGGTTGATTCAGAATATACTAAAAAGTTCTTATGTAGAAAATGCAATTCTACATCACGAAGATATATTTTTCATGTAAAATATATATTTTTTTAGTAGAGGAACAGTGGGAAACTAAACCACCACTTTTTTCTTTCTTTTAGCTAAAGCTTCTTCTCTACTTAAAACAAATTTAGATTTTGGATTTGGATTACCCTCTGTATAAATATCGATATCTTTAACTCTCTTTTCTGATAATTTGATATAGTCTTCAACTAAATCAATTCCAATAAAGTTTCTTGAATTCATTTTTGCCATTTTTAAGGTAGTTCCAGCACCGCACATTGGATCTAAAATTAAATCACCTGGATTACTCCAAGATAAAACGTGATCTTCAGCTAAACTTTCTGGAAACATAGCTGGGTGTTCGTAAGCAAATTTATCTTTAGTTGTAAATCCAGCACCATTATTAATATACCAAACATTATAACGAGAACCGTATTTAGAAACAGTAAAACTTGTAGTTTTCTTTAAATCACCATTTTGATTTCGCATAGATCTATCACCAAAAGTTGAGTGTCCAGCCCAACGATTTTCCTTATCTTTAATAATGTTAACAGTATTAGGTTTTTTACCTTTTAGAAAAATAAACATATATTCAAAGACTTGTGAATACCTACCAGTTTCAGGAAAAGGTGCTCCATTTTTATGGTAGATCATAGTATCATAGATTTTAAAACCAATTTCTTGAAATTTCAAGGCTTGTCTGAAAGAATTTCCAGATTCACCACCATCAATGATTTGATCACCAACAACCCAGACTACAATACCACCATCTTTAGTGACTCTAAAAAGTTCTTGAGCCATTTCTACAAAAGGAAATGAGAAATAAGTATCGAATGTTTTACCAGTTAGGTTGTTTTGATAGTTTCTAAGTTTATCATAGGGTGGTGAAGTTATAGTTAAGTCAATAGAGTTATCTTCTAATTGTTTTAAGATTTCGATTGCGTTTCCGTGAATTACTTTGTTAATAAATTTTTCCATAATAATTATATGTAATTTAAGAAGAAAAGATGAAACTTAAAATCGAAATCGAAATAGAATAAAAAAAAAGTTTTTAATAATGGGTTTAGAATTAGATTTTGTAAACTATGAATATTCAAAAAAACTATCTGATTGTGGATTCACAGAATTTTGTTTAGCTAAATACACAGACAAAGAAAAATTAACTTATGTAAGTATTCCAGTTATGAATATCAAAGATTTCCCAATTTGTGCACCACTTTGGTATCAAGTTTGGGATTGGTTTTTAGAAAAATTCAAACTAGAAATTATTTTACATAAATATAAAGGCGAATTATATTACTTATCAATTAATGGTAATTACTTAGTCGATAATTTGGATTTTAAATTAACTTTCACTAAATTAGAGGCAAATTATCGAGCACTAGATATTTGCTTAAAACGTATCAAAAATGAACAACTGGACACTATTTAAACACCTAATTAACTTTTCTAAACCATTCAGAAAGTATTTACTAATTGTATTTTTCTGTATTTTAGCTATGACAGTAATCGATGCTATCAATACAGTTTTATTGAGTAAGATATTCGATTTAATACAAAAACACTCTACTGACACCAATTATTTAGATGAATCTATTCTTTTAGTTTTGGTAGCAGCTATTTCAGTGATATTTAGAATCTTAGTTTCTCGATATCAAAACATTATTGAAATCAAAAGATTGGATATAGCTATTTCAAATCATTTAAATCACAATTCAATATCTAAATATTTTAATTTTTCGAATGGACAACATATCAATGAACACTCTGGTATTAAACAATCAATAATAACTTCTGGTTTTAATTCAATTCAAAATCAAATACATACTTTTATTTATGTAACTATTCCAGCTGGATCTCAGTTATTGATTGCTACTACAATTCTATTTTGGATTCATCCAGTATTTGGTTTTTCTTACCTCTTTTTCGGTGCCTTATTCTGGGTATCACTTTACTTTTTCAATAAGTTTTTGAATCCAAGAATAAAACAAGTTACTGAATATAGAAATCAAACAGCTAAAACCATCACAGAACTTTATAGATTAGTTTTCTTAATTAAAAATGAAGTTGGTGAAGATAAATCACTGAAAGAATTAGACAAAGTACAA
>JACCDY010165673.1_pt1 | contig 10568 bp, 15 predicted proteins | sample 7446391 | NCBI WGS metagenome assembly JACCDY01 (sample SAMN15323451, study PRJNA562643) | freshwater metagenome | isolation source: river surface water | place: USA:Blue River Watershed | collected 2017-08-18
CCGCCACCACGCTTGCCCTGCTTCTTCGTCTCTGAGCGCGTTTTTGGATCTTTGTAGTCCATTTCTTCTGTCTTGTGAAGGTGTCCTACTAAGCCGGTAATAGGTAGCCCACCGCTTCAACTTTTAAGTGTGTGCAAAAATGACATGGCTAGCACAAAAACTCAGGGAAACATACGACGAACATGATTCGCACCCGCTTCCCCCCAGAGCCCAACGGCTACCTGCATCTCGGTCACATCAAGGCCATGCTCTATGATTTCGACCATCATCCGTCAACTGAATGCATTCTGCGGTTCGATGACACGAACCCCGATACCGAACGTGCAGAGTTCACCGACGCTATCGAAGAGGATGTCCGATGGATGGGCTTCAAACCTTCGCGCGTAACGGCCACCAGTGATTACTTCGGCACCCTCTATGACTTTGCCGAGCGCCTAATCACGGAAAATAAAGCATATGTGGATTTCTCAGCACCTGAAGCAATCAAGGAGGGGCGCGCCACCTGCATCGCATCCCCATGGCGAGACCGAGACCCTGCAGAAAACCTCCGCGAGTTTCGCAAGATGCGGGATGGACACTACAAGGCAGGAGAGTGTGTACTCCGCCTCAAAATCGATATGGCACACGAGAACGCCGTGATGCGAGACCCCGTAGCATACCGGATTAATTACACGCCGCATTATCGTACAGGAACAACCTGGTGCATTTATCCATCCTACGACTACAGTCACGGAATCGTGGATGCATTGGAGGGTATCACGCACTCCTACTGCACATCGGAGTTCTACATTCGCCGTCCTCTCTACATGTGGCCCGTGACTGAACTGGGGCTCACACCGGCAACAGTGGTTGAGTTCGGTCGTCTGAATGTGGAGGGAGTGTCATTGTCCAAGCGGAAGATTATCCCACTTGTGGAGGACGGGTCTCTGAGCGGCTATGATGACCCACGACTCTTCACTATCCGCGGTCTTCGCCGACGCGGATTCACGCCCGAGATTCTGAAGAGCCTGGCCGGCATTTCTGGCCTGGACATGCGCGACACCGTTCTTTCAAAGAACATTGTCCTGCATCATCTACGCGCCCATCTGTTTGCCACTGCGCCCAAACACATGGCGGTCATCCATCCAGTTCATGTTACGGTGACGGGAGGTACCGATGTCTATATTGATGCAGCCGACTTCCGCGAAGTGGATTCGCCGGATTATTACCGCCTTGCCCCAGGAAAGACAGTGCGCCTCCGCCATGGCCCATTCATTGCCTACACGGGGCACACAGAAACACACGTACACACAACTATTACAGAACCCGCGAATCCGAAGAAGGTGAAGGGTATTCTGCACTGGGTGCCAGTGGCAACAGCCAGACCCGCTATCTTTGAACTGTATGAAGATGTAGAAGTGTCGTCAACGGTGACGCGGGCTTATGGGTATATCAATCCAGATGTACCGTTGGAAGGGTCCGTCCAGTTCGAACGGGTGGGCTACTTCCGATTTGATAGGATGGAGGAGGATATGCCGGTGTTTATCAAAACGGTCGGGCTGAATGACACACCCACAAAGGTGAAACTGTCATAGAGTGTAGCTGGCTAACACGAACTACAGCGAGATGGACATCTTTCTAGCCTATCTTCTTTACAAGCACCACATGAATCCGATGCCAGGTGCAGACTGGGTGGAGACTGCACTAGCAGTGATGGTGCTCATAGCCGGTCTGGCGAAACTCGCCTCTGCATGCAAGCGGCTCTAAATAGAGTTACCATACCCGCTTATGAATCATCTTCTTCTTGAACTTCTTCGCAGAGGCAGCCATATGCGCATGCTCCTCCTTGAATCCGTAGTACTGCTCATATGCATCCCGCTTCATATCGAGCACATCATTCGGAATCACGGCATCCTCAATCATGAGGTAGGTATGTGTTTTGCCGACCAAGTAGGGATACGGGACATCGCTATTTCCTACATAGCTGCTGTAGGCAACTGGTGCATCACCGGGCATCAGGGTGAATTCGAAGATATCCTTGCCAATCTCGAGGAAGCGAGTTGCAGAGAGTTGCGCCAGGATACTGTTGCCCTTCCACTTGGGGTCCCACCCAGTTGTCTTTTTGCCAAAATGAAAGACATCGTCGCCAATCCAGATGCGCTTGAAGGTGTAATCTTTGAAGTGGGTCGGTGGCATTGACATACCGGTCTTACTATCAGGATAACTTACAGAGATACTCAGCTTCCGCTGGTGTTCATTCACATCGACTGTGAATGGGCGGCCTCCATTGTCATGAATCTTGTAGCTGCGGCTTCGGCCAGCTTTTCGAGTCTGTGACGGCATTCTATACTGGATAGACAAAAGTGAGACCACACGACGCAGCACAACAGTTAGTACGATGAAGTACTCTTACACTATTGGTGATGAGAAACGGACAGTGGTCATCACAAAGGCAGGTCATGTCTTGGAGGTACGTCGTGGAGAACTAACCGGCAAGAACCTATGTGAAAACAGCCCCAAGCGATGGAGTTCTGAAGCAGAATGGCGCGCATCCCTCCCTCCTTCTACCGATGTCGTAAAATCCCCATCCTATATGGTGACCCCATCACCACTCCTGCAGAAACTATACAATGCTATACATACGGTTGGTAGAAAAGTGGTATCAACAATATATAGGAAGGAATCTCAGTGTGACCAAATACAAAGAACTATAAGCAATCTACAAATACTTAGCGCCAACTATAAGCAGATGGGGTTGAACAAATCAGATATTGATGCAGAAATCAGCAGACAGCAAACTCGTCTTCAGAAAGAAATGATTGAACCCAATTATTCCACAACAGAATATCCTTCAGCGTATATATGTTTAAGAGACAGTGTAATGGCACCAGTTTATATTAATATGCATCGCAACATCATGAAGTATAAAGATGAACGCGGTGCATGTCATGACGTGCCAGAGAGCACTACAACATTCTGGATACATAGGGCCTCCAGACATTTGCAGGAGGTTACTATCTGAAGAATATCATCAACATTTATATAGATAATCCAGCGACCGTAGTCTAATTCTAATAGTTGCCTTATCACATCCCCTAGAGATTTCTTGAAATAAAGAAGATGGGACTGGTACTTTTACGGTTTTACCTGAATTTATAAGCGTAGGTATATCGTCAATATGTGTGGACCAATATGCGTCATCTAACTGTAGAAACTTACGATGTCTAATATCAAACGTAACGTAATCATTTGTAATTCCAATGCAGTCAATAAGCTGCCGACATCCATAGCCAGCATTCACATATGTTGTGTAGTTGGCTGGAAGAGCAAATGTAAAATAAGTTGTGTCCGCAAATTCAAAATTATACCGAGATTCAGAAACTATATAAATGGGGCTATCAAAGAATGTTTCATGCGGCCCTTCACATTGACGACTGTCTGGGGCTTCAAGTGATAAGTGTGATTCTCTATTGAACGGTCTATAATAATAGATGTTTTTTTGATTATAGCCGCCAAGGACCCAGTCAGGGTTTGGGTCACAGTAATTTACAATTTGCATGAAACCACCAGACATTACTCATGGCATTATAAAGAAGGTTTAAACACTGTGTCGTACCAAAAATGTGTTGTAGTTTATTTTTGATTTTGTATGTATTCTGTTTTTTGTAGACCTCTCTTACTCCTCCTTGAGCTCCGCCGCTACGCCGTCAAGCTCAACGGGCCCACGGAAGACCCGCGTAGTGGTCACCTCATCCCCCATGTAGCGGTTGCGCACGAGGTTCTCGTAGAGATGGCAGGCTGTCGCGACCTTTGCATCTCCCGTGGCAGTCCAGAGGTCCTCGTAGGGCACATACGTGAGGCGGATGCGCTCATTCTCAACGCCTGTGGCGCGGCCAGAGATGGCGCGCAAGAAGGCCGGTGTGACCGCCGCAGAGGCGTAGAAGTACTCGATGAACTCGTCGCAGCCGCCAGGGCTGGGATACTGCTTGTGCCCCACGAAGTCCGACATGGAGACCATCTCCGCGGGCTTGAAGTCGATGTGCGCCTCCTCCCGCATCTCCTTGGCAGCCACACCCGCGAAGTTGCCATCTCCGTCCAGCATACCGGCAGGGAGCTCCACAAGGGCACAGCGGCCCACGGGGACGCGCGGCTGCTTGACCAGGAGCACGTACTTGCGGCCCTCGCAGCGGAGAACTACGAGGACAGCCACGGAGCCGCCGCGAAGGAATGCGATACCAGGAAGAGCTGGACCGTCGCCCATCAGACGCGTCACGGACTTGATGGTCAGGAAGCCGATTCGCGGGCCGAACCAATGGACATCCGTCACCGTGATGCTCTCCACGTAGAGCTCAGGGTTCATCCCATCGACCCAAGCCGTGAACGGCTTGAAGCTAAGGAGCTGTGCCTCTGTGAGCCCTGCTGCCGTTCCCTCTGCATACACGGGCACGGACTTCTCCTCCAAATCCAGAGAGCTCTTTGCACCAGAAGGCTTGATGTACATCGTGATTGTCGAGATTTGAGTCATCTTAGTTGTTAGTTACTATCGTCGTCGTCTTGCAAACACCAGCCAAAACACAGCCATACCATCAACTTTTTTGCACTCGCATCAACCGCACACACACAATCGCGCAAACCTTTATCTATGCCGCCCTCTATCTCCCTCCATTCGTCGCTCCCTTCGTTCCCACCGACGTTCATCTTCTTCCCTTTCCCTTTCATAGTTCTCTGTCCCTTTGAACTCATCCCACCCGCGTTCGGCCAGATACCGTCGAACATCTGCAGGGATTTGCCATACCTTGAAGCTGCCAAGGATATCCTCCCGCGTGTACCCGCAACCGGCACCTTCACATCCGCCACCACAGTCTGGCTCACAGGGTATCTTGGTGTTCAACCAAGCCTCTATCTCTTCATGTGTCATGTTCGCTGCCATTGTTTCTTGGATACAACTGTGTCTTAGAGCTGCACCCACACAGCTGTGTTAGAGCCAACGGCATGCAGCACCTTTTCACCGCACACAATATGGGTGCACCATTACAAGGCTTGCGAATCTGTTTCTGCATTGCACTATTCATCCTGGCAGCCATCGCGTTCAGCAATGGAAAACAACTGGCAGGTCTCATCATCACACTTGTAGGACTTACAAGCACCTGGTACCATACAACAGAGAGCCCTGTGGCAGAACAGTTGGACATGACCACGATTCTGTTGACAGCACCGGCGTGCCTGTACCTGGTTATCCAGTCAGGGAATCTCATTGCACCAATAGCAGGAATTGTTGCAGCGGCCACATTCGCCGCAAATCGCGAAGCGCTGTCTTGGACCACCCACTTCTTCGGTGTCGACCTACCTGGATTGGTGGCATATGGGTCTCTTGTTCTGTAACCAAAAAGGTTCTTATATTTTTGTATGACCGCAACATTACCACATCCCCTCCCGTTCCTCCATGTACTGCTCTTTCCAGGCCTCATACTCCTCTTCCCGCTCTCTCTCATACGCATCGTCCTCCGCCCGCTTCTTCTCGAGATAGGCGGCCACGGCCGGCGGCACATCCTTGAGGAATCCCACCCTGTCCCATCGAGTGTAGCCGCAGCCCGCACCTTCACATCCGCCGGCACAATCCGGCTCACATGGGACCTCCGTGCCGAGCCACTCACAAATCTCCGATTCAGCCGAGGCGGCAGTCCGGCTGTCTGGACCGTCGCTCGGCGGCAGCCTTTCGGTCATCGTTCCCTCTGTGTTGGCTTCTGGAACGGCAGCGGCTGATTTGAGCTGTGCCAGATACTCCTTGTACTCCCTTTCCAACTCCTCGCGGACAACGGCCACGGCAAGCCCGAGTCCCGCAGGCACGGTGAAGAGTTCAAGACAGTCCTCTGGTGTGATGCCACAGCCAGAACCGTGGCAGTCTGGGCAGCGTCGCGGGCAGCGAACAGGAGTCGTGAGCCAGGCCAGAGCGGCCGCGCGTTGTTCTTCAGTAACTTGAGAGCTCATGGTTCTTGGGTGTAACTTTGTCGTAGAGCTGCACCCACAGATGACGGGCTTACAATCTGTCATGTGTCAACTTTTTGCAGTCACCGCCTGCCACCACTACGCAGCGCCGCCGATTTCTCATATATATCTGCTTCGGTTGAAATTGCCACCAAGCCGAACAGACTGGCTGCCGCAAAAGAGAGAAACAAAAATAACACACTCATCTTTTTTCTTTCTCAGTCTCCTCAGTATATATTCAAGTGCTCTTATACACAAGATTAGTACGGAATCTATTTTTCCTCCCTACTTCGCCCCTATAGTATTGGTTGTATGGGTCTTCATCAGGTTCCAACACCATATTCGGAATAATGGCATACTCATTCATGAGATACGTATGTGTCTTACCAATTAATACTGGATAAGGAATATCATCCCAATTAATATGACTGTTGTATGTAACAGGACTGTCACCATCAGCCATGGAAAACTCACATATCTCATCACAGATATATAGATAGCGATTATCCCCTATCTGGGCCAATACACTATTACCAATCCATGATGGTTCCCATGTTGACCCGTAATGTAACAGATCCTCACCGATCCAAAGCTTCTGATACGTATAATCATACAGATGTTTTGAAGGAATGTAGTCTTCAGTAGCTTCATCCCAAGTATTTTCCGAGATACTGAGGCGCGTGGGAGTCACCGTCACTGTAAATGGATGGGCCCAGTTGAAGCGAGTCTTGTAGGTTTGTACCTCACAGGAGTCATCAGTCTTAGTGATTGTAAGAGACATCGTGAATGCTAAACTTCCTATCTTTGAAAGTTACTTGTATTCACCCAAGCCCGCATACTGCATCAACTTTTTCATGTGCCAAAAGGAACCCCTCACCTCTCCACCAGCACGTATCTGGTCGCAGCAGTTCATACGCCAGCCTTGGAGCGCAGACGCGGACTGCACCGTTCCTGCGCAGCCATCCCGTGCCAGAAGAGGACGACACCATTATCCCCCTGGAGGTCATCCCCAGGGCGCATGTCCAGAAGATACTGGCAGTTCTGGTTGAGGTATGCTGAACGTAGCAACCCTGGCGCCTTTCTGACCTATATCGTGCTCTCCTCCTACAAGGCCGAAACGACCCTCGATGAAAAGAGCCTGATTGCGGCGATACTTCCAGCCTATCGCAACGATCTTGTGCGCACGGCCATCGCAGTGAGCTGCGTAGGGCTAGCCATGTCAGTTCCAGCCTGTCTACTTCTCTCTGCCTAAGCTTTCATAAAAACAGAATTTTGATATGCACATCATTTAAGAGAATCATCATATATTTTTAGTACCGTATGGATTGGCGACCATACAAAGAGATAGATGAATACTTCGGCACTCTTGGTACATATTGTTCAGAAAATGGGAGAATACTAACTATGCGAACTGCTGATAAGAAGTATATTGGAGGGGATATAGAAGCCGCGACATATTGCATCCACCGTATTGCAGATATATGGGAATCTCATCTGCGCCCATGGGTCGTTTCATATCTGAATGCCAATGGGCAGGATATATATATGAAGTACTATGTTGATCAGGGTTACAAACTATTGTCTGAATATTTTGCCGATAGGAAAGACAAGATTGAAGAAACAACTGAATTTATAAAGTTGTGTCCAGAATTAGAAGAATGGGAAACCGCCAAGAAGATTGTCAGAGACGCAAAAGAACAGTGGAAGATGCAACGTGAAATGTATCTGACAGATAAATACAAAGCTATTTCAGATGCACAGGAAGAGCTACAAAAAAATAGCAATATCTTTATAAATAAAGAATATCGTAGAACCAACCAGTTTTCTATGAGTGAAGATTGGGTTGCCCCACCACCTGCGTATGATTGGTATGGAGATTATGAAGAACTCCCAACTATGAAGATATTAAAAAAGTCGGCCTCAATCATGGTCAAACTCATAGAATACATATATCCAGTAAATGGTATTTTGAATGAGTGTAGAGGTGCATGTTACTGCGATGATGACGAACAAAATAGTAGTGGTGCATGCGCCTGTGGGTCAGAATACAGAATCTTTCTAATATTGTGGCAAAAAATGGGATATATTGACAAAGTTATTAAGAATTCAAAAGAGGCCAGTAGTAATCTTTTGTAGGCCAAAATATTGTGCATTGGTCCTGGAGTCATAGAGGCAGGAGGGCTACAGAGATATCTTCGTATAAGACGCAAGAATCTGCCAACGCGGACTAGTATCTTACTAGCTTGCTGTTTCCGAATAGATGCTCTAGTAATAACTTGATTTATCTGCATCTTGTCATTGTTTGTGCAGGCACCCGTGCACCTACCTGTTCACCTTTTACAACCAACCAGAATCAAACGAGTGTTTGGTTCATGTTTGTGGTGTGTGTGTGTGTGGTTTGTTCTGTTTGTTAGTTACAATGCCAGAACCGCATCTAGCTTGGGCAGAAAAGCCAGCCACTCCTCAATCGTGGGCCAGTACTTGCGCTCTCCCGCGGAGAACTTCTTCTTGGCCCCCCGCCGCATCTCCTTATAGGATTTCTTGGACTTGATCCAAGATACGGCAGAACTGTCGGTGTAGATAATCACATCCTCCGAACTCACAACACCAAATCCCGTGCTCAGAAAGTGAATCATGTCGGTGACCCATGCACTGACAGATGAATACACAGTCCCACCCTCCAGCTTCTGTTCATGATAGCTTTCCCACCCAGGAATTATCGTAACCACCATGTAGAATCCCTCCACCAAGGTAACCCTTCCATCCTCCTGCAGTGTCACTGTACTCTCGACACCAGGACCCTTGAACTTGATGGTGGTGATAGTCATTGTCGTGTCGTAGTTCGCTTTGTCTTTGCGTTCTGTTAGCCCATCCAACACAGGCCCACAGCACATCACTTTTTCGCCCAGCACACACTCGACAGCCCTCAAACACGCAAACACACAAACCAAAATATCTCTGTTTCTATTTTTCTGTGTTTGTTTGTGCCACAACCAACCTCAATCATAGCGTGCGTTCGCCTCCTCTTCAAGCATCTCGCGGAACAGCTGTGCGTTCTCGCCAATGGGAACATACACAGCCGCGCCGTCCTCAGTACGCTTGACGTGTTTGGTGAAGAAGTAATCCATGCGACCGTCACGGTCAGCCCCATCGAATGACGCTGCCAACTCAGGATATGTTGCAATGAAGGACGCCACGGTTATGGACTCTCCCTTTTCCGGCATGTCCCTGAGCACGGAATCAGCGGACATGCGTGCCTTGCCTGTGAAGAACACCACTGTCCTCTTGCTCTCCTTCTTTGGAGCAGCATCTTTGGGTGCATCACCGAGCGTCACAGTGTCTAAGTCCATCTGCATCAGGACCAACACACGCATCTGATGGCTCTCCTTCAACATCCATTGTCCTGTGACGGGGTTATAGTCGTAGAAGTATTCGGGCCCACGCTTCTTCATAGCGGCAGCGAAGTCGGTGTACACCGTTTCCATTTCGGACCAGGGCATGTACCCCGTCCCCGCGGGAAGCTGAAATAAGTCAGTGGGATTCATTGTGCCTGTGTGTATGTTTGTAGTGTTAGAGGTCGTCGTAATTATCCATTTCATATGGCATAGTAGTATCAACTTTTGTAACGGTCAATCGACAGCCCTCAACCACACAAACACACAAATCAAAATATCTATTCTATTTTGTTTTCTGTCTTTTTGTTTGTTTGTAGAATCCAAGGAGTTTAGAAAATCGCCAGGAAGGCGGCCACCGCATCATGCGCCACCGTGTGACCCGGATTCAAGCTGAAGTCCTGCACGATGGCCCGTGCAGAGTAGCGCCAGGTGGGATTCTCTGCCAGCCAGTCCTCCGCCGCAGGGCGCGAGTCCAGGAGGAACTGACAGAGCTGCATAACATATGCGGAACGCAGCGTCCCTGTCTCCTTCTTGGTCAGGTCACGAAGATTGATCCATGTCTCCTTGAACTTCTCTGCATCAAACGCCTTCACCACTGCAGGAGCAGGGGCCTCCTCCTTCTTGACAGGTGGGGGTGTCAGAGATACCAGCCATTCATCTACCGTGGCCCACGTGCGACGCTCCCCCGCAGCAAACTTCGTCTTAGACCCGCGACGGACCTCCATGTAGTGCCCCGCGGACTCAACCCACACCACCGAGGACCGTTCGGCGATGGAGGACAGCTTGTGCTGCCTCTTGGCCCACGGTGCCAGCCGTGCCGTCTCAGCATCCATGGCGGCAACCCATGCGCCGATAGAGGGGAACGCCGCACCGGGCTCAACATGTTCAAACTGTCTGGCATGGATCGTGGGGGCACGGTATCCATCCACCTCCGTCACCACATCATTATCAGCTACCTCTCCTAAGCTCACCACCCAGCGGTTCTCATAATCATAGGGCTTGGGCATCTTTCTTCTTGTCAGTCTTCTTGTGACCTGTTGGCCCACCCAACAACAGCCATTGCACTTCAACTTTTGTAACGGTCAATCGACAGCCCTCAACCACGCAAACACGCAAACCAAAATATCTTTTCTATTTTGTTTTTGTTTTTGTATTTCCACTTCTATTTCTGTTTTAGTTACTGTCTAGAACTTCTCCAGGAAGCGGCGC
>JACCDY010958748.1_pt1 | contig 10568 bp, 12 predicted proteins | sample 7446391 | NCBI WGS metagenome assembly JACCDY01 (sample SAMN15323451, study PRJNA562643) | freshwater metagenome | isolation source: river surface water | place: USA:Blue River Watershed | collected 2017-08-18
AAAATCGTGTAATTCGTGTTGTTCAAAACACTGCCATCAACGCTGAAATAACCATTAGTTCCATCAAACTTCACAGCTTGAATACTGTTAATCGAATTCGAATAAGTTGGATAATTACCGCTGTTGCTCTGGGTCGCATTGTTCTTGTTCACAGATTCTCGAACATCGTACCAAGCACTTAAACTAGTAGTATCAGAACTCTCTGACTCTTTGAAACTTTTATCCAAACTACTCTCCAACCACAAAACTGAATCCGGAATCCCCTGCACCGGTGACGACATCGTCAGAGTCTGCGCCGTCTGAATACGAAACTTCTTAATAATCACATTCGAAGCCAAAATACCTGAAACCAGAATACCAATAATCAGAATTACTACCGACAACTCGATCATTGAGAAAGCTCGTCTTTTGACTTTTTTCTTAAAAAGATTTTCTGACTCTCTAGATGTTCTGTTCATTACACTGGGTTAAGATTCGTAGCTGGAATACATGTAAGATGTGACTGAATCAAACTCAGCTGCACAAGAATCAACACGCTTGTAAGATGGATGAACTCCAGCTTCACGGCGTAATTGACGAACTTCTTTTTCTGTTAATCCACTCAATTTTCCCAAACGTTTATCAGAAAAACCCATGCGTTTCAAGTTCAAGAGATCTTCTCTATTTTTTGGTAAACCTTCTTTTTTGACTTTATTTTCAACATCTAAAGCACCTTTGATTTGCTCCAAGAACCATTTGTCATATTTGGTAATTGCTGCTACTTCCTCAACTGACATGCCTTCGCGCAAAGCTTGAGCAATCAACAATAAACGGTTTGGCGCCGCAATTTTCATTTTTTCTGTGATAATTTTGATGCGTTGCTCTTTGTCTTCTGCAGCAATCACGATATCATCCATACCACTCAAATTTGATTCCATTGAACGCAAAGCTTTTTGGAAAGATTCAATAAATGAACGACCAATTCCCATCACTTCGCCAACTGATTTCATCGAGCTGGAAAGCGCGGTTTCTGAGCCTTTAAATTTCTCGAAAGTGAAGCGTGGAATTTTGGTGATTACGTAATCAATCGTTGGTTCGAATGAAGCTGGAGTAACGCCACCAGTAATGTCATTTTTGATTTCATCCAGCGTGTATCCAACCGCCAACTTCGCCGCAACTTTAGCAATTGGGAAACCAGTTGCTTTTGAAGCTAAAGCTGAAGAGCGCGAAACTCGTGGGTTCATTTCGATCACCACCAAATTTCCGTTGGCAGGATTTACAGCGAATTGAACGTTCGATCCGCCAGTTTCAACGCCGATCTCACGAAGCACGGCAATTGAAGCGTTACGCATTTGCTGATATTCTTTGTCAGTCAAAGTTAAAGCCGGAGCAACTGTGATCGAGTCACCAGTATGAACACCCATCGGATCAACGTTTTCAATTGAACAAATGATAATTGCATTGTCATTTTTGTCGCGAACAACTTCCATCTCATATTCTTTCCAGCCAATGATTGACTCATCAATCAACACTTCGTTGGTTGGAGAAATTGCCAAACCATATTCAACAATATTACGATATTCTTCTTTAGTGTAAGCCACACCGCCACCAGCACCGCCCATGGTAAATGAAGGACGAATGATTGCTGGCAAGCCAATTGTTTCTAAGGCTTTCATACCATCTTCCAAAGTTTGCACGATAGCATTTCTTGGAGTTTTAAGACCAATTTTATCCATAGCTTTTTGGAAAAGCGCGCGGTCTTCAGCCTTGTGAATTGCTTCAATTGAAGCGCCGATCAACTCTACTCCATATTTTTCAAGCACACCATTTTTCGCCAAACCAATCGCACAGTTAAGCGCAGTTTGACCACCAACTGTTGGAAGTACTGCATCTGGACGCTCTTTAGCAATAATTTTTTCAACGATGTCAGGATTGATTGGCTCAATGTAAGTACGATCTGCCAAGTTCGGATCAGTCATAATTGTCGCCGGATTTGAGTTGATCAAAATCACACGATAGCCCTCTTCTTTCAAAGCTTTGCAGGCTTGCGTTCCGGAATAATCAAACTCACAAGCTTGACCGATAACAATTGGTCCAGCACCAATAATTAGTACTGACTTAATGTCTGTTCTTTTAGGCATTTTTTGAAGGAAAATTTGAAATGAAAACTGGCGAAAAAATTTTCGCGAGATTAAAAATCCGCCGCTAATAAGTCAACGAACCGCCTTCATAAAAAATCAAATGAATATTGAACCAAAAACCAAAACTAAAATTCCTGCCCCAGCCTATCGCAAGCGTACTTTAAGTCGTCTTATTGCTATTCAGATTTTTTACCAATTCGAGTTTCACGAGGAAAAAATCGAGTTAGAAGAAATTAAAAACACCATCATCGATAATTACGTTTTAGAATCAGAAGAAAATATCAGCTCTTATCGCAAAAAAATTGATCAAAACCTCTTGAATTCGCTTCTAGCTGGCATTGCTCTCGGCATGAAAGATATCGATTCTGAGATCGAATCATGCTTAAAAGATAAATGGGAATTGCAAAATTTACCTGACGTAATGCTTTATGTTTTGCGTCTTGGTGCTTTTGAATTGCGCTACATGCATGATGTTCCAGTAAAAGTTGTCTTAGGCGAATATGTTGATATCGCCGCCAGTTTTTTCGAAAATAAAAAAGTTACCTTCGTCAACGCAACTCTTGAAAGCATTGCCAAGAAACATCGCGCCGACGAATTACAACAAGCCAAAACTGCGAAAAATGTCTAAAAAAATTCTTATCGCTAAAATCAATTCTGTTTTCGGAATCAAAGGCGAAGTCAAGATTGTAGTATATTCACAAGATCCACTACAAATCGAAAAATATCAGATTTTTGACGAAAAGGGAAATCCAGTTCAAATCAAAATTACCAACAAAAACAAAACCATAGTTGGCCACAGCGGTTCTGGAGATCCGATTTTAATTGCAAAGCTGAGCACAATTTCAAACCGCAATGAAGCAGAAGCGGCGCGTGGTGCCGAATTTTTTGTTAATCGCGAAGATTTACAAGATACCGCCGATGATGAATTTTATTACGCCGATTTAATCGGTTTGGAAGTACGTGATGCCAATACAAGAATCGGCAAAGTTGTTAATGTGCAGGATTTTGGCGCAGGCGGAATGTTAGAAATTGAATTTGAAGATTCATTTCGCAAAACCACGAATGGCAAAAATTTCGAAAAAATCGAGAATTTCCCTTTCAGCGGAAAAATCTTTTCCGAAGTAAATTTATCGCAAAATTTCATTAAAATTGAGTTACCCGAAATCTTAAAAGAATAACACCATGAGCATCATTCGTAAAATTTTTTACAAACGTCATTTTTGTCTCGACAAGTTTGATCGCAAATATCCTTTCAATCTTAGGCAACAACTAAATGGCTATCTGAAAAGCTTCGGCGACAAAAATCCGGACAAAACATTTTACGTAATTTGGCGCGATTATTTGGGATCGGGATTTTTTTCTAACTTCACGCAAGTGGTTTCCCACATTCAGATGGCCAAAAATCTTGGTATGATTCCTGTGGTTGATTATCAAAATTTCAAAACTCTTTATAACGAAAAAGAACCAATCAATTGCACGCAAAATGCTTGGGAATATTACTTTAAACAGCTTTCAAATTATTCTTTGGAAGAAGTTTACCAAAGCAAAAGAGTGTTTTTCTGCAATGGTGAGCCACCTTCTAATGCAGCATTTTCAGAGCTTCCAAAAGAATATAACGAAGTTTTTGACAATCACGATATGTACAAAAAATTTCTCAACGAAAATATTGAGTTGCAAGATGCGGTAAAAAATGAGCTAAAAAAATACGATCATTTCTTTAATCAAAGAATTTTAGGTGTGCACTTCCGCGGTAAAGAATTAAACGTTGCCCAACTTCACGCTTTTGGCCCGACAGTTGAACAAATGTTTCGCTACACCGATGAAATTTTAGAAAAATATAAAATCGAAAAGATTTTTTTGGTGACCGAAGAAAAAGATTATTTCGATTTATTCGTACAAAGATACGGCAACAAAGTTTTGTCTTCTGATGCTTTGCGTGTTTCAAAGGTCAATGCCTACAATCTAAAAAATTATCGTCCGCAACACCGCTATTTACTTGGCATGGATGCGCTAGTCGACGCCATACTTTTATCAAAATGCACCGGACTTCTTTGGGGTATGAGTGGACTTTCACAACATTCTTTCCGCAGCGGAAATCACGAATTTTCTTATCGTATTCATAACGGAATTAATCACAAAAAATGGTACATCGCCAAATTCGCATTCCGTGTCAAAAAACTTTTACCTCCAAAACTTGGTGGATTGCTTGATGAAGTTACAATCACAACTCGAAAATAAGGCAAATCGATGTCTCATCAACTAAGTGAAAAATTTCGCCAAGCCAAAGCTGAATTCCTTGATAGTTTGCAACCTGATGACTTCAGAAATGGCGCAAGTTTCAATCAAGCTGAGCAGATTGTTGATCAACTACATAAAGCTCTTCTGCAACATGCCAAAAATCACGACAATCACGAAGAATTTATTACCAAAGCTTTAGCAAATTTATTTCGTGAGAATTCTGCCGCAAAAACCAAAGCGTTAGATTTAGCGCAGCTTTATCTTAAGCTGAATTTGTAGGTCTTACAACAAACTGTCATCCTGAATAAAGCGAAGGATCTCTTGAGTTTGGCTTTACCGAATAACCTAACGAGATCCTTCACTTCGTTCAGGATGACAATATAGTTCTAAAAAAAATTCGAAGATATTTTTCACTCCCAACGTAAAAGAGTTTGTAAGAAATTTTAATTAACCAAACTCACTAAAATGTCGCTTCTTCCCCATGAACATTCCGACGAAGAATTGATGCGAATGATTGCTGATGGCAATCACGCCGCTTTTAGTATTTTGGTTAGAACACATGTCAGCAAATTTTATAAAACTGCTTTCATGCTTTTGAAATCAAAGGAAGATGCTGAAGATGTGGTACAAGAATGTTTTCTGAAATTGTGGAAAGATCCGCAAAAATGGCATGAAGAAAAAGGTGTAAAATTTACCAGCTGGTTTTCACGTGTTGTCACCAACAGATGCTACGATTTTCTAAGAAAAAATCGGGAAGAAATTTTAAGTGAAGATTTTGACATCGCCGACCCTAATGCTTCAGCACAAGATCTTATCGAGATGAAGCACAAGCATGATACTCTACGCCAAGCTTATTTAGAGCTTAGCGAGAAACAGCAAGCCGCAATTACTTTATCATTTTTCCAAAATCGTAAAAATAGCGAATCTGCTCAAATGATGAATTTAACTTTGAAGGCGTTTCAGTCGCTATTGATGCGCAGCAAAGAAACTCTGCGCCAAAATTTTAAAAAACTATCGTAACGTATGACTACGAAAAATTCGCCAGTTTTATATCAAGAACATCGCGCTGATCTTGCCGATTTAATCATCGCAAAGTCACGATCTATAAAACAGGAAAAGACCAACGAAATTATTTACTTTTTTATTAACCAACCTCTTGGACGCGCTTTAACTTTGGCAATGTTGTTATTGGCATTTATTGCCGGATTTAGCAGCGCATCCAACCAATCTTCAAACCAACAGGCTTCGATGATTGAAGAGATTTATTATCCCGACTCTAAAATTTTATGAAAACCAACTTTATCAAAAATAATAGCAAAATCATTTTAGCTACTTCGCTGGCCTTAAACGTTATTTTTATTGGCTATCATCTTGGTCACGCTTTTGGCGCTTTTCATCATAAGCCGAAAGCTCCTTTTGAGCGTGAAGAAAAAAAGATCATCTCAATTTTACCGCAAGAAAAACAAGAAAATGCACGTCAAACTTTTGCGAAAATTCGTGAAATTCACAAAAATAATTTTGAGCAAATGCACTCACATATGACTCAAGTTGAGGAAATTGTCACAGCAAAAGATTTCAACTCAGCAGAATTTTTAAAAGAGTTCGCTAAATCTGATGACATGATGACAAAAATGCGCCAAGAAACTAATGTAGAACTCGCAAAACTCTTGAATGGTCTGAATCAAGAAGAACGCCAAAAAATCGTACGTGAAATTAAAACTGGTCATCTATTTGGTAAAAAACTACCTCACCTTGGTGAAAAAAAACCACCTTTAACAGAAGGTGATAAAGATAAAAAACCGGCTGAGCCAAATTATAAATCAAGCAATGATGATTAGGAAAATATCGTCTTAATCGTCTACTTCGTCATCCTTGAATTTACGCAGTAAATTCGAGGATCTCTTAAAGTTTACAGAAAGAACTTAAAGAGATCCTCGACGCTTCGCATCAAGGATGACGGTGTTGTGTAGATAGATAAAACGATGTCACAAGAATTTGCTAAAAAAATTTAGCAAATGATTCGAATAGCTGGTAAGAATTTTTTAGTCTGATCACTTTATTTATTTTCTTCCGGCTATTCGATTCAACAACAAGAAGCACTTAACTCAAAATAAACCAATTTATTTTCCTTCACAGTTGAGGTCACCAAACGCGAAGTACTTGCAGCCCAAGAATAAGTCAAAGATGCGGTGAAATATCGAGAATTAAACAAAGTCTTCAAACCAGCGCCAGAAAGCCTTCCATCTGCTCCTTGATCAACATATTTATTTTTGATGTAGCCGTAATCGTAAAATGGTTCGAAAGAAATTTTGCTGAAATGTGCTAAATTTTTACTCAAAAATCCGGAATTATCTTTTGTGAAAGGCACTAGCAAAGAACCGAAATTTACGTTCACTTTATTGCGCAAATAATATCCCGAATCGCCGTTGATATAGTTTTCGCGGAATCCACGCACCGAATAATATCCACCAACTGAAATTTGTTCTGAACCAAAAAGCGTTTGTTTGGCATATTGTCCCGTCACTTCACTTACAAAAGTCAGCGGCAATTCAATTTTTGGAATCGTAATTTTTTTCGAAAAATTAGCATAAAGTTTAAAAACATCGAACTGCGCTTTTGGTGTAGTATTGGAAACATTAGCTTCATCTTGTTTTGCGTTCATAATCTTCAAACCCTTTGAGTAAGAAGGGCTGAGATAAATGCTAGTTGTGTTATCAAGGTAAGATGAAACAGCAAAACCGGCGTTCAAAATTGAAAGTTTTCTTTCTGAAGTCGTAATTTTTTCACCGTTTAAATAGCTTGCTGAAGATTTGTCAGTCAGGGAAGTATTAACCGAAAGTCGTAAATTTGTTTGATTTAACAGCACGCGATCAAAAGTAATTTTTGATGATTGCGAAAAGCCAGTAAGCGTTGTCGCACCGCTATTTCCAGAATTTTGTCCTTTAAATTCGCTGTGCGAAAAATCGTAAGAAAATGTGTTGTGCTTAAATGGAATTGAAAGACTTCCCGAAAATGATTTGATGTCTTTCACTTGGCTATCGTCGTGTAAATTGGTGGTGTAATTCAGATTCAGATTGTCGTTGAGAAATAACAAATTGTCGAAATTTCCCGAAAAATTATTACGCTGCACGCCGGTAAATTGATTGCCTAAATTATCTTTTCCAATGGTAAATTTTGCCGGAAATTTTTTGGTGTTCTCGATCTTCACAATACTGTCGCCACTCGCACTTCCCGGTTCAATTTTCATCACCGCCGAGTTTGATTGCAGACGATTAATCTGATAAATTCCTTGATTGATGTCATTAATATTTAGCACCTCGCCTTCAGCATTTCCAAACGCTGTAAATTGCTGCAATTTTTCAATCGCACGATCTTTCCCGAACGAAATTTTCTCAACTCTTCCATCAATAATTTGCAGTTCAAAAATTCCACTTTGTAAATTTTGTTTCGGTACTTTCACCTGAGTTGTAAGGTAACCCTGACTTTGGTAATAATCGTTCACCGCTTTAATAACGCTGGCCAGAACTTCTGCCTCCATACATTTTCCGATGAAAGGTGCGACAATTTTTTTGCGACGAAAACTCGACAACGACTTGGCTTCGAGCAAATGAATTTCTTTAATCACCACACAATTGCCGTTGATTTTTCCAGTCACTAAAGCGTTGGATTTTGTTTCTTCTTGCTCTTCTTTTTTCTTACGCTCGTGCTCTTTTTTGATAGTATCGAACTCTAAATTACGCTTCTGATCTTCTAAAATATTTTGCTGCTGACGCGTGATCCAATCCTGTTGATTAACTGCATCTTGATCTGTAGTGGCAGCGAAAGAAAGCGTCGGCAAAAATAAAAAAAACAGCGACGCGAATTTGATAAATCTGGTAATCATAAAAATTTGTGATGGTGAACACACTGACTTTGCTTTGTAAAAAAAGCTGTGAAGAAATTATTATATTGAACCGCGGTAACAAGATTTTTTTGGCAACTGCGTAGAAAAATTTTGCACTATTTAGCTTCTTAATCATTCAACTGAAGATTGATTTCAGAAGAAGAAATGCACATCGGCGAAGTTAATAAAATGCTCAGAAAATCTGGCGATATCGGAACTTACGCGAAGAAAAAATAATAGTGCGGATTCAGGCGGTAGAATTTTTTATCATCAAAATTCTGGCTTGTCGTGATGATGAATTAATTTTCACCATCACGAACAAACGTAAAAATCGTACAAACTAGAATTTATAGCTCATGCCAACTTTCACAATATTGTTATCCACTTTGATTCTGTTGCTCTCGCCAGCAGCAGCCAAAGAATAGGTTTGAGTTTGATATTCCAAAAAGAATGAAGTTTTTTTCGAATATTCGTGGCTAATACCAACGCCATAGAATGGAGCACTTTTAGTGCGATGAGAAATTGTACCTTCTTGAGTAACAGTTTTGGTGTTCATGAATGCCAATCCACCGGTTAAATAAACTGCCAAATCATCTTCGATATCATAACCAACGTCGGCTCTGAATCCGTAACGATATTTTAAATTAACTTCATCCACATCGTTGATTGAAGATTTGATATTGGTTCTTTCGCCAAACACACCCGGTGCAACGAAAATTCCGTCAAAATTAAAAGCGTGTTTGTAACCAAGACCCATACCTGCAGAGTTTGTAGTCTTAGTGGTATTGCTGGTTGAAGTTAATTGACCCAACTCAATTCTGTTATACAAAACCGCAACAGAACCGTAGTTTCCTTCAGTTTTAGCAAAAGCTGAAGACATAGAAATGATCGATGCCGCAGCTGTAATAAAAATAATTTTTTTCATGATGAATGATGTTTAAAGGTGAAGAAGCGCTAGCGAAACACCACAAACACATGAAATAGAAATCGTGAGGAAAAACTTTGGAAGAAATCCGGGAAGAAATCTGATTGTCAAACTGCTTGTGATGAAAACACTGACGTTGCTTTGTAAAAAAAGCTGTGAGGGAAATTATTTTGTCAAACTGTGGTGGCAAGATTTTTTTGGCGACTGGGTAAAAAGAATAGCGCTTGTTTTAAGATTAGAATTTTACTTACCTCAATACTACAAAAGTATTTTTTATAGTTGTTTAAGTTTGACACCTTTTCTGCCGCCAGATTGTCAACACAAAATTCCCTAAATAAAAAACGACACTTATCAATCCAAATAAGTGCCGTTTTTCTTCTAACAAGACTTCTTAGAATTATTCTTTAGCGCAATAAACATTCATTGTTCTAGGTGTATATATTCCATACGTAACCATTGCCAATAGCACTTGACCAAAGCTTTGTTTAACTTCAACAAATGCTGGCCCACCACTATCTTTACAAAGATCCCCAGCATTTCTGAAATCACTTTGACCAACACCACTAACAAAAAAATGGCTTCCTTTAGAAAAATGAGGGTTACCAGAAGGCACTTCTCTTTTCATAGAAGGATCAACCACAAAAGTCTGGGTTGCACAAGAAGATAGAAGTAAAGATATAGATAATAAGACGAGTAATTTTTTCATAACTGAGTGGATTTAAGGTTTATTGTTTTTTGCAATAGATATTCATGGTTCTTGGTGTGTATATACCAAGAGTGGCAATGTTCACAAGAACCTGACCAACAGTTTGTTTTGCTTCCACAAAAGATACTCCTCCGCTTTCTTGACATAACTGAGCTGCATTCTGAACGTCATCTTGACCTATACCAGAAAGAAAGAAATGACTCCATTTAGAAAAATGCGGGTTACTAGAAGGAACTTCTCTTTTTATATTTTTATCAACCAAGAATGTTTGCGTAGCACAGGAGGAAACCATTACCAAAGCAACTACGGCAACTATTATTTTTTTCATTTTTTTGAGATTTTTAAGTTTAAAATTTTGTAAGTGATGACTAGAGATGCAGTCGCGAGACAGTAAAAAACAACAAAAACACGAAGCAATAAAAACTTAGATAAAGTACTAAATTAAGATAGAGAAAGGTGTCAGATCCCGACACTCCTATACTAAATACAAATTTCTTTCTTAACTAATTCCACTTGCCTACTCAGTAGAAATCTGGGGACAGTAGTGATACTGTCCCCAGATTTCCGTATTTATCTTCGCTGGTATTTATATCAGTCTCTGACCTCGTTAAAATATTCAGATTCTCCGCATTAAGAATTAGCTGATTACCTGCACTTAAATCACTCGCCTGAATCGTTACGTCTTTCGTACTGGTT
>JACCDY010233287.1_pt1 | contig 10566 bp, 7 predicted proteins | sample 7446391 | NCBI WGS metagenome assembly JACCDY01 (sample SAMN15323451, study PRJNA562643) | freshwater metagenome | isolation source: river surface water | place: USA:Blue River Watershed | collected 2017-08-18
ATTCAAATGGTTCTAGCCGCATCGACTGGAATGTTTGGCTGCGCGAAATTAGAGAGATTGGTTTCACCAACCCACTCTTGAACTTCGAGCCGAATAACGTTGGGCAGGTCGATCTTGAGCGCGCGCATCCTGGTGGATTGGCTCAATTGGCAGCATCTAGAACCGGTGTTCTTTCGAATCTCTTTAGAGACCCACTCGCATTTTCACGCGCCTATTCTGCGGCCAAGCGCATCAAACAGCGTGCTGAGATTTTAGATTCGCAGTTTGGCATCAAGTGCCTCAGTCTTGTTGGCGGTCTAGTCAATCTTGAGCATGACGGCTTTGACCTCGCGTTGCCGATTTTGATTTGGCCACTGCGCCTCGACCGCAAGACCGATGATTTTGAGTTGCGACTCGGAGTGCATCCGAGAGTGAACCCAGGTCTGGTTGAAGCTTTAGAGGTCAGTTACGGGGCTAAGGTCGATGAAGCACATCTGCTGTCTTTGCTTGGCGCTGGCGCTGACTTGCTGCCAATCTCTGTACTCGAATATCTGTCGAATCTCGCCGGACCAAACGCAAATCTTGAGACACGTCGCATCTTGGCCGTGGGAACTTTTTCGACAGAATCTATAGAGATGCACGCCGATGTGAGGCGCATTGAGACGCCTCTGCTTCGCGCATTGGCTGGGTTAGACGATGTTCAGCACACCACTGAGGCTCGCGCCGTTGACCCTAGCGAAGCGTTCATCATCACCGATGCTGACATTGTTCAGAGAACGGTAGTTGCGCGCGCGGTCGCTGGCGACAGTTTTGCAGTCGAAACTTTGCCCGGCTGTGGCTACACCCAAACGGTCGTCAACACCATCGCCGGTCTGGTTGCTGCCAATAAGCGCGTGCTTGTGGTCGCACCACGTCGTCAAACCCTGAGCGAGCTTGCCGATCGATTTGCCGCACTAGGCTTAGGTGGTCTTGGTGTGCGGTCGGAATCGACCTGGTTTGATGTCATCGCTGCAATCAGCCGCAACGAGAAGGCCGCTGCTTCAAACTTGGATGCTGCGCTAGAGCTTCGCGCAAAGTCAGAGTCAAACGTTAGAGAGTACCTTGACCTTCTCGACAAGCGTGATGAGAAGGTTGGGCTCTCGGTCTCAGAGAGTTTGGTAGCACTCGCAAAACTCAGCCTCATGCCGAGAGCGCCGCAGACCAGCGCGCGAATCAAGCCACAGTATTTGCTCGATGACTCACACAAAGCTCGCGCGCTCGAACTTCTTTACCAAGCCCACGAACTCGGTGAGTTCAACTTCTCAGCTGCAGATACCGCTTGGTTCCAAGCCAAATTTGAGACTCAAGCACAAGTAGAGGGGGCTCTAGAGTTAGCCGCACGCCTCGAGAAAAACGTTTTACCCGAGCTGACCGAACAACTCGACTCGTTCATTCGCAAGTCGCACTTCAGGCCGGCCGCCACCGTCGAAGACTGGGGCGTTTACCTGAGGCTCTTTGTGGGCATCCGTGAATCACTCGCTCGATTTGTTCCAGAGGTTTTTGAGCGCCCTCTTGACGAACTTATCGCTGCTACGGGGCCTCGAACGGCCAAGTCTGAGCTATCTGGGTCGAGTCGTCGTCGCCTCAAGAAACTCGCTAAAGAATACATTCGCCCGGGCATGAGCGTGGGAGACCTTCACGTAGCACTCACAGCCGCCAATGAACAGCGACAGGCTTGGCAGCAGCATTCGTTGAATGAGAACAAGCCAGAGGTTCCACAGGGCATCAATGAAGCACTGATTGCTCACCAAAACTTTGTGTCTGATCTCGGTGTGCTTCAGTCGCACCTTGATGATGATGCCTCGGCTAAGCCACTTTTGAAATTGCCATTGACCGAGCTCGCAAAAGCGCTGGCGTCGATGGCGGCCGATAGAGAACCACTCCAAAACCTCGAAGCTAGAAATACGCTGCGCGAGCAGCTGCGAGAGGCCGGATTAGCAGACCTCACCCGTGACTTGGCGAATCTCAAGGTGAAGCGCGAACACTTGGCAGCCGAACTTGACCTTGCCTGGTGGCAGTCAGCGCTTGAATATCTGGTGGCTCGTGATGCCTCGGTGATGAAGTACACGGCAGAACAAATAGATTCGATCGAAGAAGACTTTGCGACCTCAGATAGCTCAGTGAACCTTGAGTCTCGATTGAAGTTGGCTCACGAACTTTCGCTTACTTGGAATCAAGCCCTGACTGACCACGCAGATCAGGCTGCCAGCTTGAAGGCTTTACTGCGCACCAAGCAGGCAACTTTTGCAACTCTCAAGGCCGCCGCCCCAGATGTCTATGGCGCACTGGTGCCGGTTGTCATGACTTCGCCTTACTTGGTAAGTCGCGAATTGACCGATGATCGATTCGATGTGGCTTTGATCTTGGATGCGGCGGGCACAACCGTCGCCGAGAATCTAGCAGCGCTGCAAAGGGTTGACCAGGTTGTTACATTCGGCGATGAAGCTATCGCAGCACCCGATGGTTTCGAAGTTGAGTGCCACGAGTTTTCACTCAAGCGCGAACGCATGGTGGCATCGATTCACTCGGCGGTGGCTTCTGGTCACGAACTTGTAGTTCTAAAGAAATCTTGGCGACCAAACGGCCAAGCGTTGGGCACTCTGATCAATCGCGAGTTTTACCAAAATCGCATTTTGTTTGCACCGACGTCTGCAGAGTTTTTGGGTGAATCAAACCTTGTGGTCGATTTGATTACATCGGGAATCGGTTCAAGCACCAAGGGAACCAGTGCCGTAGAAAGCCCAGACGCAGAAGTTGATAAGGTCATCGCGCTTGTGCTCAAACACGCTGCCGAGCAACCTGAAGATTCGTTGCTGGTTGCGACAGCATCCAAGTTGCATGCCGACCGTATCGAACAGGCCTTGCGAATAGCGTTGAAATCGAAGCCTGAACTCGACGAATTCTTTGACTCTCACGGTCGCGAGAAATTTGAGGTCACGTCGTTGGCATCTCTCTCGCACCGTGTTGCAGACCGCGTGATTTTCTCGATTGGGTTTGGCACCGACGGTGAAGGGCGAGCGCCTGAAGCAATTGGCGAACTTGCTGGCCCAACTGGCCGACGACACTTGGCAAATTTGCTCGTTAGTGCTCGAAACAGCATCACGGTGGTTAGTTGTTTCGGTGCTGAAAAACTTCAGCAGGGCGGTCCGCTAAACATCAACAATCTGCTGGCTGAAGTTCTTAGCGGGTCTAAGTTGTCACCAAGCGATGAGACCGACGATGACCCACTGCTTCAAGATTTGGCTTTGCGGCTAGCCAAGCTTGGCGCGCGCGTCGAGCTCAACCTTGGTGGTCAGATACCGCTCGTGGTGAGCTACGCAAATAAGGCTGCGGCAGTTTTGCCTGACTGGAACCTGGCTGGCGAATCTATTTCTGAGCGGGTCAGACTTCGCCCTGCGCTATTGAGGGCCATGGGGTGGCGTGTAATTCGGGTTCACACCTTTGAGCTTTTTGCAGACCCAGAAGGCTTGGCCATACGCATTGGTGAATCGCTAGGAATGCAGCTCACTAAACGCCCGCAGGCTCTGTTCGATGTTCCCGCGTTTGACGAGTCAGATGAAGCTTGGGGCGATCGGTCAGAATCTAACGATGCAAGGCTCAAGAACGACAAACCGCCACACTGGGGCTAGGTCTAGTCAGAGCTAGATGATGGCTTTGCCGAATCGGTTTTGTAAAAGCCGGAACCCTTGAAGGTGACGCCTACGTTGCCGAAGATTTTTCTCAAATCCCCACCGCATTCGGGGCATTCTGTCAGGGCCGAGTCAGTCATCGATTGCTGAACGTCAAACTCGTGCCCACACTTTTTGCAGGCATAAGAATAAGTTGGCAATGTGTTTCTCCGTTGGTTTTGATTCAGGCTGTTCTTTGATTTTACGTCAGTCGAGTTTGTGCACACCCGTGCAGCAAGCCACGTAGTCAACTTTCAGATCGTGACTTTCGTGCGGAATCTCTTCAAACACTTCTTCATCGTGCACAAGCGCAATGATGGGAACTCGGTTCTCTAGCTCGAGCAAAGCTCGGTCGTAGAAGCCACGACCTTTGCCCAGCCTGTTGCCAGCTGCATCCACTGCAAGTGCCGGAACCAAGACCGCGTCTACTTGAAGAGGCTCGGCCGGCCCGGTTGGCTCGAGAATTCCGAATTCACCCTCGGTAAGGTCATCCCAGTTGAAAATCGCCCATTCGAGGTCGTCGTTCACAACCCTCGGAACCAAAACTTGAATACCGACCTGTTCGCAGACGTCGAGCAGCAAGTCGGTGCATGGCTCGTCTTCGAGAGCGATGTAGGCGGCGATCTTTCGAACATTCTGGTCGGCTAGAAACATCACCAAATGTTCGTCATGCTCGTCTTCGCAGAAGTGGCCTTCTTGCTTCGATTTGCGCGCGGCTCGAATCTTGGTGCGCAGAGCAGTCTTGGCTTGTGTAACTTCTGAATCGGTCATGCGACTAATCTTGCCATCGTGGCCATCAATTTTGCTCTCACTCACGACGCGGTTCGCCTGCGCCCCGTGAAAATGCGCGACGTAAAAGCGCTTGAGCGATTGATTCTCGGCAATCGTGCATGGCTGCGACCTTGGGAAGCAACATTGCCCAACGCTCCGCAGAGTTTTGACATCAAGGCAATGGTTCGAGGTTTACTCAGGCAAGCCGATGATGGTTGGGGTTTTCCGTTCATCATCGAAGTGGATGGTGAGATTGCCGGTCAGCTCAACGTGGCGAATGTGCTTTACGGATCGGTTTCGAACGCCGTCATTGGATACTGGGTTTCGCCCGACGTCGCAGGTCGGGGAGTCGCCCCAACGGCGGTCGCACTGGTCACCGATTACCTGTTCAACCAGGTTGGTTTACATCGAGTCGAGATTGCGATTCGACCAGAGAACACTTCGAGTCTTCGAGTCGTTCAAAAGCTTGGGTTTCGCTACGAAGGATTGAAGGAACGCTACATACACATCAACGGTGATTGGCGAGATCACTATGTGTTTGCGCTAACCCGCGAAGAGGTTGACGGGGGAGTTCTGAATCGCTGGTTGCGCGCAAGAGTGCCGGCCATCGCCTATCCATTTGACCTGAAATCTAAACACACCGAGCCAAATGCCTAGGGTGAATTAATTCGACTCATATCTTTAGAGATATGAACTTAACTTCGATGTCTGGTGGGCTGATGCTCGCTGCACTCGCAGCTGTTTGGTTCTTAATGTTTTTACCTTCTTGGATGTCGCGCACAAACGAACGCGAGAAAAGTCGTGAGGACCGCACGGCGGTAAAGCAGACTCTCGCTGAAGAACTGTCGAGTCTGCCAAAAACCGAGCAGCAAAAAGCTGCGGGTGTCGCAACTAGAGCCTTGCGTCTGAAGCGCCTAACGCTTTTTATAGCCTTACCCGCCATCGCAGTTTTGTCTTGGAGCTTGGCGATATTGGCAACTAATCCAGAAGTTTTGCTTTGGGCGATAGGTAGTGTTGGTGTAGTCGCAATTTCGATAGTTCTAAACCGTGCTGCAAACACTGCCTACTTGCGTGCTCTCGATTCATCTCGAGTTAGCCGAAGTCGCGCCGCACAACGAAGAGCAAACGTTGCGCTGCCTGAGCGCATCAGTCCGGCAACCAACTCTGAAGCGAAAGGCGTCGATAAAGACCCTCGAGCATGGTCCGCCCCAGGGCTCCCGCGACCGCTGTATAGGGGATCAGAAGGATCGATTGAGCAAGTCACATTTGCTGAGGTTGTTGAGTTGAAAACGTCGACGAGCGAAGAATCGGTTGCCAAAACCGAACAACTCTTATCTGGCACTTCTTTAGATGAGATTCTGAAGCGCCGCCGTGCCAACGGCTAATTGGTTTGCCTAGTTACTTTTGAACCCCTGAGCGGTAAACTTTACTGAATCCCCAAATTCCATGTAGGAGAAAACTGTGAGCATTTTTGACCGCGTTAAAAAGGTCTTCAAGAAGAACGCCCCTGGCATTGCAAAGGCCACCAACGAACTAGCCGCCGACATCGCTAAAGAGAGCGCGGAAGTTTTCGAAGAAGTAAAGGCGAAGGCTGAAGTTGCTGCCAACAAGGCTGGCAAAGAGGCAGGACGCGTTGCTAAAGTCGCCGAAAAGAAAGTCGCCGCAACTGCAAAGGTTGTAGAGAAGAGAGTCGTCGCAACCGCAAAGGTTGTCGAGAAGAAGGCTGGCGCAGCCGTAAAGACTGCAACCAAGGCAACCAAGGTCGCCGCTGCTAAGGCTGTCGACGCTGCAGAAGACGCAATCGAAGCTGCAATGAAGGGCGCGGCCAAGAAGCCTGCTGCTAAGCCAGCTGCCAAAGCTGCTCCTAAGGCCGCCGCTAAGCCTGCTGCCAAAGCTGCTCCTAAGGCCGCCGCTAAGCCAGCTGCAAAGAAGCCTGCCGCTAAGGCTGCTCCTAAAGCTGCTGCTAAGCCAGCTGCAAAGAAGCCGGTTGCAAAGAAGGCTGCCCCTAAGGTTGCCGCTAAGCCAGCCGCCAAGGCTGCTCCTAAGGCCGCTCCTAAAGCCGCTGCAAAGCCAGCAGCGAAGAAGCCTGCTGCTAAGAAGTAACTAAAAAAGTTGAAGACCCCGGTGAGTAATCGCCGGGGTCTTTTCTTTGGTTAGGCTTTGGTAGTTGGCGAAGGAGCATCTGTGATTCAAAAAGCAAAAGACGGGCTTGGCGCTGCCTTCAACCGACTCTTCTCAGCTTTTGCCCTCGTAAAACTTTCTGACGGCCTTATTGCAGCCGCATCTCCTTTGCTTGCACTTCAGCTAACGCGTGACCCATTTCTCATCGCACTGACCGGCGCGCTGTACATGCTGCCATGGTTGCTATTTGCGATTCCAGTTGGCACGCTGCTCGACCGCATCGACCGCAGAGTGGCCCTGTCTGTCACGGCCATGGTGCGAGCATCCGTAGCCAGCTTGCTTTGCGCCGCGATCTTTTTCGACTTCATCAACATCGGTCTGCTCTACTTTGTGATTTTTGTCGTTGGAATTTGCGACGTTGTTTCAGACACGGGCCTTCAGTCACTCATTCCAACCGTGCTTCCACACTCAAAACTTGAGCGAGGCAATTCACGAATGCAGGCAGCTGACACCGTTCTAAACGGTTTTATTGGCACGCCGTTGGGTTCGGTGCTCTTCAGCCTGATGGCCGCGCTGCCCTTCTTGTTCAACTCAGTAGGTTTCTTTGTTGCTGCTTTGGTGATCGCCACGATTCCACGAGACATGATTGCTGTCTCTGTGCTCGCCAAAAAAGAGCGTCCGGCATTTGTCTCTGAAATGAAGGCCGGCATCAAGTACCTAATCAACGACAAGAAGCTTCTTCGCCTCGTGCTCACAACCGCAGCCATGGGAATGTGTTTCACTCTTTCGAATGCAACCCAGGCGCTGTTTTTGGTCGAAGAGCTTGGAGTTGCTGAGGCAGCTTTTGGCTCGGTTCTGCTGGCTGGAGGCGTGGGTGCCGTGGCAGGAGCCTTGTTTGCGTCGCGGGTTTCGAAGCGATGGGGAAGAGGCACCGCGCTCGCGACCGGAATCACGATCACGACTTTCTTTGACTTGCTGCAAGGTTTCGTACCCGACGTTTTTGCTTTCATGGCGGCAATGGTCGTAGCTGGCTTCGGTGTATCGCTCTGGAACATTTTGCTCATGAGCCTGTACCACACGCTTATTCCAAACGAGATTTTCGGTCGCATCCACGGCACTCGCCGAACATTGGTTTGGGGCCTTATGCCCATCGGCGCCATGATTGGCGGCAACCTAGCCAAGATTGACTTGCGAATGCCCTACTTTGTTGGCGGAACCATAGCCACGTTGATCGCTATTTTCTCGTTCAGGTTCATCAAAGCCCTCGGCGACGAGTCAGATAAGCCAGACGAGCCAGAGAAGCAGGCTCAGGCTAGCGAGTAGGTTCAGAAACCACGTAGGCCACTGCGCTTTTTAGAGTCGGATGCTCGAACTCGAAGCCGGTGCTTTGCAAGCGTGTTGCGGTCATCTTCTGACTACAAAGCAGAAGTTCATCAGCCGCTTCGCCGATCAGTAGGCGCATTGCGAAGGCTGGCACACGCAATAGTGCGGGCCGACGAACGGCCTTAGCCAGGGCATCCACCATTTGTTGACACGTGGCCGGTTCAGGTGCGGTGATGTTGTAAGCGCCAGACGCATTCTTGTGATTCATTAGGTGGATGATCGCCCTAGCCTCATCGACGACGCTGATGAATGCCCACCATTGTTTACCTGAACCCAGCGCTCCGCCAATACCCAAGCGGATGAGCGGCATAAGTTTTCCGAGTGCGCCAAGTTTTCGCGACATCACCATCGTGGTGCGAAGCAGAACGACACGGGTTTGAGCCTTGTTCGCCTCTTGCTCCCACTGGGCAGCCAGGTCGCTTAGAAAGCCTTCACCCTTGGGGGTCGACTCATCGACCAAATCATCACCGCGTTCACCATAGAAACCCGAGGCAGAGCCACTTAGCAATACCGCGGGCTTTTTGCTCGCTTGGTTGATGGCTGAGACCAATGTTTTGGTCGAATCTATGCGAGATGCGATTAGTTCTTTTTTGTATTTTTTAGTCCAGGGAATCTTGCCCGTGGTTGCGCCGCCCAGGTTCACCACTGCGTCGACAGTCTCGATAACTCCAGGCGTCAAAAATCCGGTGGCGGGGTTCCACTCAACCTCGTCTGCGCTGTTTGCGGAACGCCTAACCAGACTTAGCGGCTCGTGCCCGAGAGCCCGCAGCTGAGCCTTAAGTTCTGTGGCTATGAGGCCACTGGCACCCGATATAAGCACTCGCATTTAGCTTCTCTGTTCTTTTGGTTTCACTGTTACTAAATGTTGCCGAAGGTGGATTATTCCGAGCACATTATTGTTGACTAACTTCATGACCTCTGTGATGAATGTAGACCTAAACGTCTGGCTTATAACCATCGGCGTGCTGGTGGCGGTAATAGTTTTCGATCTGATTTACCAGATTCGTAACCCACATGAGCCAACCTTCAAGGAATCGGCAATTCAAAGCTCGATCTACATGGCCGTGGCGCTTGCTTTCACCTTTGTCATCGGCCACTTCTGGGGTGGAGAATTCGCTGGAGAGTATTTGGCCGGATTCATCACTGAAAAGAGCCTTTCGGTCGACAACCTGTTTGTCTTTTTGATCATCTTTACATCGTTTGCTGTTCCACGCGCACTTCAGAGCCAGGCTCTGCTTATCGGAATCGTCGTTGCATTGATTCTTCGCGGTATCTTCATCGCCGTTGGTGCCGCAGCAATCGCAGCGTTCTCTTGGGTGTTCTACATCTTCGGAGCATTCTTGATCTACACCGCCTACGGGTTGGTCAAAGAGGCATTTGCCAAAACTCACGATGACAAGGTTCCGGGCGGCAAGCTCATGGAACTCGTCAAGCGATTCTTTCCGACCGTCGATGAGTATCACGGCACCAAGCTGACCATCGTGCAGCAGGGAAAGCGCTACCTAACACCACTTATGCTCGTGATGATTTCGATTGGTGCAACCGATGTGCTCTTCGCGCTCGACTCGATTCCTGCTGTTTACGGCCTGACCGATGAGGCTTACATCGTGTTCACCGCAAACGCATTCGCGCTACTTGGGCTTCGACAGCTCTACTTCTTGCTGAGCGGTTTGATGCAGAGACTGAAGTACCTCGGTGTCGGCCTGTCGATCATCCTCGCCTGGATCGGTGTGAAGCTGGTAAACCACGCCCTTCACAAGAACGAACTACCGTTCATCAACGGTGGAGAGCACGTTTACTTGATTCCCGAGATTTCTACAGAGCTGTCGCTCGGTGTGATCATCGGCACCCTGATTGTCACCACAGTGGCGAGCTTGCTCGTCACTCGAGAGAAGCCAGCTAAGTCTTAGAAGGTTCTCGGGTCTGGCCCGATTCGCTGACCGTCTTCTAGTAGGTCGATGGCAGCCATCTCATCGCGGCTGAGTTCGAAGTCAAAAACGTCTAGGTTTGCCGCCAGACGCTCTGGGTTCGAAGACTTCGGAATCACAAGATTGCCCAGTTGAATGTGCCAACGCAAAATCACCTGCGCCGGTGTCTTGCCGTGAACTTCGGCCGCAGCCAAGATCGCCTGCGCCTCATTCTTTTGCCCTCGGGCGAGCGGTGACCATGCCTCGGTAGCAATGCCGTGGTTGGCATTGAACGCCCTAATCTCGGCTTGGTTCAGCCCAGGATGCAGTTCGACCTGGTTTAGCGCCGGAACAACTTTCGCCTGCTCCAGCAGCGGCTCAAGGTGCTCTGGGTGAAAGTTGGAAACGCCGATGCCCCGAACCTTGCCGGTTTCTAGCGCGTGTTCAAGTGCCTTCCAAGTCTCGACAAATTTGCCCAACTTCGGGTTCGGCCAGTGAATCAACAGCATGTCGACATAACCGATGTTTAGCCGCGCGAGTGACTCGTCGATTGCCTCGAGTGCGTTGTCGTATCCGTGTCTGTCGTTCCAGATTTTGGTGGTGACAAAGATTTCTTCGCGATCAACGTTTGAGGCTCGGATGCCCGCCCCAACTTCTTGTTCGTTGTCGTAAAGCGCCGCGGTGTCGATCCTGCGGTA
>JACCDY011336592.1_pt1 | contig 10562 bp, 8 predicted proteins | sample 7446391 | NCBI WGS metagenome assembly JACCDY01 (sample SAMN15323451, study PRJNA562643) | freshwater metagenome | isolation source: river surface water | place: USA:Blue River Watershed | collected 2017-08-18
GCAGCAGGCCCAACAGCGCATCGGTCCCGTGGCTTGCCGCCATGAAGGCCATTGCGCCGAAGACTCCGAAGGGTGCAAAGCGGACGATCAGCCCGAGCATTGCGAAGAGAAGTCCGGAAATCCGCCCGATCGCGGCGAGGATGGGACGCCCCCCATCGGGTAAGTGTGGGATGGCGAGAGCCGCGATGAGTGAAACGACAAGGATCTGGAGCAGGTTCGGGGAGAGGAAAGCCCCGACGAGCGTGTCGGGAATAGCCTCGCGGAGCATCCCGAGCAGGCTTGCCGGATGGAAGGGAGCGGACGCGACCGGGCCGACGGGTTCCGCATGGCCGTGAAACCCAACGCCGGGCTTGAAGAGGTTCACCGTCACGAGACCGAGGAGGAGCGCGATGTTGGAGACGCTCTCAAAATAGAAAGCCGTCTTCAGACCCAGTCTTCCGAGTTTCCGGAGATCGCCCATGGAGGCCATGCCATGCACCAGGGTGCAGAAAATGATCGGGGCGATCATCATCCGCACCAGCGCGATGAAGGTGTCGCCGAGCGGCTTCAGGGTGCCGCCAAAGCGGGGAAAGAGCAGGCCCGTTGCAATCCCCAGCACCATCCCCGCCAAGACCTGCACATACAGCCTCCGATACCACGGGGTGCAGGGTGAAGCGGGGGAAGGCTTCATGCTGCCATCAGCATACAGCCGAAGTCAGCGGGAAGGGCAGTTATTTTGGCAGCGGGTCGCGGACCGACCTCTTGGATGCGCCACAAAGTTTTCCAGTCCTTTAGCAACAGGCAACGATCTTCTGCCTGTCTCCCTGAAGACTTCCTCTTCCGGGAGGTTGCCTGCAGAGCCCCGGCTATCAGGCGGGATTGTCGCCGCCAGCGGAGAGTCTCAGGACCCCGGCCAGCAGGATCACGCCGGGGAATACAAGGGAGAGCAGATCGCTGGCGGAGCGGACGATTTCGCCGCGGACGAGCAGGGCATCGGCACCACCGCCGGAGGAGAAAGGCACCCCAAGGACGGGCAGCAGAATTCCCAGGGCAATGCAGGCAAGCGCCGTGAAGATGTAAATCCTCGAGGGATTGGAACGGGCGATCCGGTATCCCAGGGAAAAAGCGACGGCAACAAAGAGGATGAATCCCAAAACCCTTGAGAACGGAGTTGCGATCGCGAGGAGAAAAAACCCGATGGAGGTGAGCTTGACGTGTTTCGCTCCTGTTTTTTCAAAGGAGAGTTTTGCCAATGCAAAGGAAGCCAGGATCGCCGGGACTCCGATCGCCCAGGCGATGATCCTCGCCTCGGGGGCCAGGAGCTGGCCGGTGACGCAGTAGGAGGTTCCGGCGAGCTCAAATCCCTGAGTCCATCCGGTCCAGACTCCCGACTCGAACCATGCCGCCCCGGCCAGCGCGACGCCGGCCACGATGAGAGGGAGCCTTTCCCGGCGCGAGACCGTTGTGGTGCCTAGGAGCAGCAGGGCCGACGTCATGGCGATCAGCGCCACGCTCAGGCGGAGTGTGAGATCGACGGCGCGGTAGTCGCCGATGGAGAGGGTCAGCAGGGATTCCATGAGGGAACGCTACTTGGACGAAGGTATCACGCCAAGGTCGCAGGATGCAGGGGAGTAAGTGAAGGGCGGGGCGGCGATTCGACCCGCGCTGTGTCAGAGCTCCACGGGGTCGCCGAACTCGATCTGAAGATTGCGCGCGAGGCGGGTCAGTTCGGGTGCGGGATGCTTTTTCTTGCCGATCACCTGATCGAGTTCGACCAGCGTTGTGCGTCCCTTGGAGAGCGCGGTCATGCAGCCGGTCTCCTGCTGAAGGAGCCCCATCACGGCGAGTTCGCCGAAGCGGGCGCCCAGCATCCGGTCGAAGTGGGTCGGGATGCCGCCGCGCTGGACATGGCCCAGGACGGTGATGCGGATTTCCTGCTCGAATTCCCCCCCCGGAACGGCCTGCTTCATCCGGTCCATGAAGGTTTCGGCCCCGCAGACGCCCTCGGCCAGCATCACGATGGAGTTGTCACGGGATTCCTGGAAGCGCCTGTGGAGAACGGCGACGATCCGGTCCATGTTGTAGCGGTATTCGGGGATCACCGCGACGGACGCCCCGGAGCTGATGGCCGTGGTCAGGGCAAGGTAGCCGGAATTCCGTCCCATGACCTCGATGAGGAAGCAGCGCCGGTGGGAGCGGGCCGTGTCGCGGATCCGGTCGACCAGCTGCATGATGGTGTTGGTGGCGGTGTCGACGCCGATCGCCATTTCCGTGCAGGCCAGGTCGTTGTCGATGCTCGCGGGGATGCCGACGACGGGCATGCCGCGCTTAGCCAGTTCACGCGCACCCGTCAGGGAACCGTCGCCGCCGATCACGACCAGGCCGTGAATACCCAGATCGGTCAGGCGCTTCCGCGCGTCGTCCACTCCCTCGGGGCTGTACATGCGCTTGCACCGGCTCGACTGGAGAATGGTCCCCCCGCGGTCGATCATGGAGGCGAGGCTGCGGTTGCCGAGCTCCTCGAGGTTGCCGTCAAAGATGCCGTCGTAGCCGTTGTAGATGCCCATCACGCGGCACCCCTGCTGGGCCGCCGTGCGGACGACCGCACGGATGGCAGGATTCATGCCCGGGGAATCGCCCCCGGAAGTAAGAACACCGATGGTTTTGGTCATGGAATGGATGAGCCACCGGGGGAAGCAGCCATTCTGGTATAGCAGCAAACGGACCAAAAAACAGGCGGAATGAATTATTTTTGAACGCCGGGCCCTCCCATGGGTCGAACTCTACAGGTTTGATGTTGGAAGCGGGTCACCCCGCCCCGGGTTTATGGTTTTTCCCGGGGTGGAACAAGGTGGCCCGCTCTCTTTTAGGGGTGGAAGCCCCGATTCGGGGAAGTCGTCCTGTGGCGAAGTTGTTCCAATCCCGCGCTTGCTTCCTTGGGGGTGCTCGTTTAGCTCCTTGCACAACATGGCCGACACAATTCTGCTCATCGAGGACGAGGAGGATGTCTCGGATCTGGTCCGATACCATCTGAAAAAAGAGAAGTTCCGCGTCCTGAGCGCCGCGGACGGGGCCGAAGGGATGGAATTGGCAATGCAGGAGCGTCCGGACGCCATTGTTCTCGATATCATGATGCCGAAGCTCAACGGCTTCGAAGTGGCCAAAAAGCTCAAGGGGGATCCTCGCACAGCAACCATTCCCGTCCTGTTTCTGAGCGCCAAAGGGGAGGCGGAGAGCAGGATCAAGGGATTGGAACTCGGGGCCGAGGATTATCTCGCGAAACCCTTCAGCCCCAGGGAGCTGGTGCTCAGGATTCAGGCATTGTTACGCCGCAGTCGGCCGGCACCCTCCGCGGATCTTCTTCAAGCCGGGCCTTTCCGTATCAACCGTGCCGATCTGAAGGTCACCCTCGGAGACAGGAGGCTCGATTTGACATCGACCGAGTTCAAGTTGCTTGCCCTTCTGGCGGGCAAGGAGGGGGCGATCCGCTCCCGGGACGATCTCCTCAGGGAAGTGTGGGGCTACAGCGCGCTTGTCGACACCCGCACCGTCGACACGCACATTCGCCGGCTCCGTGAAAAACTGGCCCCCCATGCCGGCTGCATCGAGACCATCCGCGGGGAGGGATACCGCTTTGTCGCGGAGGCGGCGCAAAGCTGATGCGGTTGGGAGTGGAGTTTTTCGGGGGCATCCTGCTTGCCGGGCTGGTGCTCTGGTGGGTTCTGGCCAAAGTGGTTTTGCCCGCGGGGGAGCTGCTTGGCGCCCTTCGCCGGATCGCCGCCGGCGATTACAGGCCCGTCATTCTGGGAGGACTGCCATCGTTTTTCCGATCGGCGGCGGATCATCTCCGTGTCGCCGCGGAGACGATGGCCCGCCAGAAAGAGCTCCTTGAGCGTGAGGAATTCGGTCTGGCCACGATTCTGGGCAGCATGACCGAAGGGGTGGTCATCACCTCGCCCGACCTGCGTATCCGGCTCGTGAACAAGGCCGCTGAGGCGATGTTCGGACTGAGCGGGACGGTCCGGGGACTGTTGCTGGCCGAGGTATTTCTGAGCCATGATCTTCTTGCCGTGGCCAGAAGAGCTTCCGAAAGCGGCAGCCCCGAGCATGGTGAGCTGAAGCTTCGGCTTCCCGGGCACGGTGATCGCGGACATCTTCTCGTGACTGCCGCGCCGCTGGGCAAGGCCGGCAAGGATTCCTCGGCCGGCCTCCTGCTGGTGTTTCACGACGTCACCCGCCTGCGCGAACTGGAGTCGGTGCGGCGCGAGTTCGTCGCGAATGTCTCCCATGAGTTTCGCACCCCCCTTTCGGTCATCAGCGGTTACCTGGAGACGCTGGAAGAGGAGGAACTCGATCCGGAGATGCGGAGCAAGGCCCTGCTTGCGATGCGCCGCCATGCGGACCGTCTGGGGAGGCTGATTGAGGATCTCCTGACCATCAGTAGGATGGAGGAGCGGAAAATCCGGCTGGAGACCTCTCCGGTCGATCCTGCGGCCCTCCTGCGGAGCGTCATTGAACAGCAGGAGCGGGAGATCGGGCGGCGCTCCGTGCGCATTATCACCGCCTTTGCCGCGGATCTCCCTGTGGTTGAGGCCGATCCTCACCTGATCGAGCAGGCCTTTTCCAATCTCCTGGCAAACGCGCTCCGGCACGGCGCCGCGGAGGATGGGGAGATCACCGTGTCCGCGGAGCGGAGCGGTTCCGAGATCGTGGTCTCCTTCCGCGACAACGGGCCCGGCGTCCCGCTGAAGGATCAGGAACATCTCTTCGAGCGTTTCTACCGCGTTGGCGGCGACAGGGCGCGACAGACGGGTGGCACCGGCCTCGGCCTCTCCATCGTGAAGCATGCCGTGGAGTCCCATGGAGGGAGGGTGACTTTGGAAAGCAAACCCGGTGCGGGCGCAACCTTCCGGATCTTCCTGCCGGTCGGGGGAGTGAGTCTCCCCGCCTGATCCTACGGGAGGATTCCCTTGGCTATGCCCGCCAGATGGGACCCGATGATCTCCTCAAGACCGGCGAGTGATTCGACCGCGGAGAGCGAGGCGCGGAGCGGTTTGGCGGCGGGCATGCCTCGCGTGTAGGCCATCAGCCTGCCGCGCATGCCGTGCATGGCGGGGCGTTCCTCCCCCCGCCGAACGATCTCCTCGCGGCAATGGCGCAGCACCAGATCCCAGCGATCCTCAAGTGAAGGCGGCGTGAAGGGTTGTCCCGCAAGGGCCGCACGGATTTCGGTGAAGATCCAGGGATTATTCATCGCTGCCCGCCCGATCATGAGGCCCGCCACGCCGGTCTGCAGTCGCAGCAGGGCCGTCGCCCCGTCGGTGATGTCGCCGTTGCCGATCACCGGAATCGAGATGGCCGAGGCGACGGAGGCGATCACGTCCCAGTCGGCGCTTCCCGAATACCCCTGGGCCTTCGTCCGACCGTGGACGGCGACGCGACGCACGCCGGCACCCTCCAGCAGGCGCGCGGTGGTGACCGCGTTCACGGAAGCCGCGTCCCAGCCGATGCGGATCTTTGCCGTGACCGGCAGGGGATCGCATGCGCGGACGACCGCGGTCGCCACGCGTTCGAGCAATGGACAGTCCCGCAGAAGAGAAGAGCCGCCGTGACGGCAAACCACCTTGTTGGCCGGACAGCCGAAGTTGATGTCGATGAAATCGGGGCGCACCCATTCGATGACCTGTTTGGCCGCCTCCGCAAGCCGGTCCGGATCGCCACCGAAAAGCTGCACTCCCATCGGGCGCTCCTCCTCGGTGAACTCCACGTATTCCCGCGTCCTGGCATTCCGGTGCATGATGCCGTCGGCGGAGACGAACTCGGTCGTGAGGATGTCGGCGCCCTTCTCCCTGCAGATCCTGCGGAAGACGGAGTTGGTCACCCCGGCCATCGGGGCCAGGAAGAGCGGGAAGGAGCCGCCGGTCATGGCGCGTGCCGGCCCCGTGATCAGGCTTCCTTGCCGGATTCCTCCTCCGGGGGAGTCGGGACTGCTTCCGGGCTTTCGGGGTTTTCCGCGGGCGGAGGTGCGGACATCCCTGCAAGGAGGGTCGAAACCTCCTCCTGCACCGCCGCGAGATCGGCCAACGAGAGGTTGGGATCGGCGATGAGGAAGGTCTCACCCGTCGCGGCATGCTCATAGACAAGGGTTTCCCTGCCGGGTGAGGGCTGGGGGCGGAGGATCTTCTTGCGCTCCAACATCACCGCCAGCAGATAGCGTGTGTTGGTGTGGGCGGGATCATTGCTCTCGAGAAGCCGGCGCAGCATCCCCTCGGCGTCGTCGCGCGGAAGCGGTTCGGGCGGCGGAGGGGCGGGGGGTTCGAATTTGGAACGCCACGAGGAGAAAACGGCCGGGGCGGCGGGATCCTCGTTGCGTGCTTTCCACGCCTCCTCGCTCAGGTCGAGCCTTTGGAATCCCTCGCCTTCCCGGAGGAGGGCGGTGTGGAAACTCTCACCCTCGACAAAGGGTCTGCCGGTCGCGGCGCATGTTTCCGAACGCTGTTTGATGTTCCAGTCCTGCTGCATGGTGGCGAAGAAGCTAAAGGAGGCTCAGAGGCCGGGCAAACGGAACTTCGGCATTTCGCGACCCGTCGCCCTGATCCAGAAGAGCCAGAGGCCGATGATCAGGAACAACAGGACCGGTCCCCAACCGGCAACCCACCCCGGGATGCGGTCTCCCTTGCCGAGCGCGATGAAAAGGCTGCTGGAGAAGACAAGTCCCGCGAAAAGCCCGATGGCCGCGCCGACGCCACCCATGATGCCGCGACGTCCGATGACCACCCCCATCGAACCGGCGATGAAGATGACCACGAGGCAGACCCACGGCAGGGCCCAGCGATAGTGCCAGTGGGTGACGAAGGGGGCGAGGCGGGTGCGGGGAAACTCGGCGTTGTGGTGCAGGTAGTCGGTGAGCTCGGGCAAGCCCATGAACTCGGAGTTCATGGTCGAGCTGGCGATCTTCCAGGGGGTTTCGTTCCAGCCCGTGATCTCCAGACGGGGCGATGACTCGGAAAAGACCTGGTTCCCCGCCTCGTCCACCTTCACATGGCGGGCCTCCCCGAGGATCCAGGTTCTGGTCTCGGGAACATAGGTGACATTGTGACCGTACCATTTTTCGGTCACAAGCCCGGCCTCGTTCTGCTGGATGATCTCCACCCGGAAGGCTTGGTTGCCGTCCCGGTTGAGATGGGCAAGGAACCAGAGCCGCCGGTCCTCGCGGTTGCGGAAGAGCAGATTCCAGGTGCTTCCCGCCTCTTTTTTGTGACCCGACTTGATCTCCTCCTTCAGCGCGTCGCGCACCGCCCCGGCCTGGGGCGCAAGTTCCCGGTTGCAGAGGGCCAGCACCCCGGTCATCACGAGCCCCACGGCGACCAGCGGCACAAAGATCCTGTAAAGGCTCCGCCCGGCGCAGAGCATCGAGATGATCTCGTTGCGGCGCGACATCTGGGTGAGCGTGTAGAGCAGCGCGAGCAGCAGGCCGACGGGGACGCTCAGGACGATGACGCTCGGGATCTGGAGGAGATAAAAACGGAGGATCAGTCCGGGAGAGGCGTGGCCCGAGAGGAAGTCGGGGAGATTGATGCTCAGATCCCAGACCAGCCAGACGGAGACGAACCCCGCCACGCAATAGGAGAAGGGGAGAAGGAATTTTTTAAGGAGATACCGGTCGAGGATCGTCATTCGTCGTGGAAGTTCCCGGCAGAAACCCGTTGCAGGAGTCCGGAAAGAACGGGATTCTGACCCTTCGCCTCGTCATCCTGCAACCGCAATCACCCTCACCGCATCCCGCCACGTCCCATGATTTCGCTCAACGAGGAGTTTCCCGGCACCGGAGGGGTTGACGCGGTGTCCGGTCCGTTCTCCCGGGAGGTCTCCGCGCTCTTCGGGCCGGAGGGGGCGCTTGCCGCCATCCGGGGATTCGAGTGGAGGCCGGAGCAGCAGCGCATGGCCGAGGGGGTGGCCGCCTCCCTTGAGGGGCGAAGGCACCTCGTCGTCGAGGCGGGGACCGGTGTCGGCAAATCGCTCGCCTACCTGCTTCCCTCGGTGCTCCACGCGATGCGCACCGGACGCAAGGCCCTGATCAGTACGCACACGATCAACCTGCAGGAGCAGCTCCTCTACAAGGACATCCCCCTCGTCCGGGGCCTGACGGGTCTTGAGTTCGAGGCGGTGCTTCTCAAGGGGAGGCAGAACTACGTCTGCCCGACCCGCCTCTCCCGCGCCCTCCGTCACGGGGCCGACCTCTTCACGGCGGACGAGAAACCGGAACTGGAGCGCATCCGGGAGTGGGCCGCCACGACCTCGGACGGCTCGCTCAGTGACCTTCCCTTCGAGCCGGGACAGCAGATCTGGTCGCAGGTCTGCAGCGAGCAGCACCTCTGCACCCCGAAGACCTGCGGCCGCGATTCCGGATGTTTCTATCAGGCGGCACGCCGACGCGCCCAAAGCGCGCAGGTCCTGGTCCTCAACCACACCCTTTTCTTCACCCTGCTCGGGGGAGCGGAGGAAGAGGGGGCCGGCTATCTCTTCCCCGATGATTTCGTCATCTTCGACGAAGCCCACACCGTCGAACAGGTGGCGTCGCGGCACCTCGGCTTCTCCCTCTCGCAGTACGGTCTGCGTCAGGCCATCCAGAGGCTCTACAATCCCCGCACCCGCAAGGGGCTCCTGCAGCAGGCCCGCCACTCTCCGGCGATCGGGGCCGCCGCGGAACTGCTGCCCGAAGTGGACAGGTTTTTCGACACGCTCGCCGGTGCCTGCACCTTCCGTCAGGGCCGGGAGTCGAGGGTCCGAGGGGATCAGGCCGCCGTGCTCGCAGAGGCCGTCTCCTCCTCGCCGCTCCACGAGGGGCTGGCCCGTCTCGCCGAATCGGCCGGTTCCGCGGCTTCCAAGGCCGAGGAAGAGGGACTCCAGGGGGAACTGACCGAGGTCGCCTCCCGTCTCCGCGCCGCGCGCACGGGGCTCTCCGACTTTCTCTCCCAGAGCGAGCCGGAGCATGTCTACTGGGTCGAGCGCTCGGGACGCGCCTCGACCTGGCACAGCATCCATGCCGCCCCGGTCGCCGTTGCACCGCTGTTGGGGCGGTTGCTTTTCCGTGAAGGCGGGACGGCGGTGATGACCAGCGCGACGCTCTCCGTCGGCTCCGAGGAGCTCGACTATTTCCGGGGCCGGGTCGGGGCCATGGAGGTGCCCGCGCTCCAGCTGGGCTCCCCCTTCGACTACTCCCGCCAGATGAAACTGCACCTGGTGAAGAAGATGCCCGAGCCGAAGGACCCCGGATACGAGGAGGCCCTGGTGCGATGGATCGGCCACTTCACCGAGGAGAGCCGCGCCCGGGCCTTCGTCCTTTTCACGAGTCACCGGACCATGCAGTCCGTGGCGGCGCGCATGGAGGGATTCTTTGCGGAGAAAGGATGGAACCTCATCGTGCAGGGGGGAGGGCTCTCGCGGTCGCGCATGCTCGAGGCGTTCCGCGCGGAGGGGGAGAGCGTTCTTTTCGGGACCGACAGCTTCTGGACCGGCGTCGATTTGCCGGGCGAGGCCCTCTCCAGCGTTATCATCACGCGGCTTCCCTTCGTCACCCCGGACCATCCGCTCACGGAGGCCAAGCTCGAGGAGATCGAGTTGTCGGGAGGCGATCCCTTCCAGTCCTACTCGCTTCCGGAAGCGATCCTGAAACTTCGTCAGGGCGTGGGCCGTCTCATCCGCAGCGCGAAGGACCGAGGCTCCATCGTCATCCTCGACAGCCGGATCCTCAAGCGTCCCTATGGGAAGGCCTTCCTCAAGGCCCTGCCCGAGTGCCCGGTGGAGGTGCTGTGATCGGGATCGAAGATCCCTAAGGCTTTTAGGCTGTAGACTGTTAGACTATTAGGCTGAACCAAGCTTCTGGGGAGGAGCGCGGAAGACTACGACGAAGGCGTAGCCCGCAGGGCGCCACAGCTTCCCGGGAGGGAAGTGGCGTCAATACTGTTAGACCGTTAAGTCGAAAGATCCAAAACAGCCTCGGAACCTGACAGCCTCCAGCCTCAATCGCTAACAACCTGATTCCCATGTCCCTCCCGATCCTACGCCCCGCTTCCGAGTGCCGCTTCGACGAGGTCTCCCTCGGCGAAGTGATGCTACGGCTTGATCCGGGCGAGGGGAGGATCCGGGCGGCCCGCTCCTTCACCGTTTGGGAAGGGGGCGGGGAGTACAATGTGGCCCGGGGTTTGAGCCGCTGCTTCGGCCTCCGCACCGCTCTCCTGAGTGCGTTCGCGGAGAACGAGGTGGGCCGCCTGATCGAGGGGCTCGTCCTTCAGGGCGGTGTGGATGTCTCCCTGGTGAAGTGGGTGGAGTCCGACGCGATCGGGCGCAATGTTCGCAACGGGCTCAATTTCACCGAACGCGGATTCGGCGTCAGGGGGGCGCTCGGCGTCTCCGACCGTGGGCATACGGCCGCATCGCAGATCAAGCCCGACGATTTCGACTGGGATGCGATCTTCGGCCGCTTCGGCGCCCGATGGCTCCATACCGGAGGAGTCTTCGCCGCCCTGAGCGACTCGACCGCGGAAACGACCCTCGCTGCGATCGCCGCCGCCCGCCGTCAC
>JACCDY011065212.1_pt1 | contig 10558 bp, 10 predicted proteins | sample 7446391 | NCBI WGS metagenome assembly JACCDY01 (sample SAMN15323451, study PRJNA562643) | freshwater metagenome | isolation source: river surface water | place: USA:Blue River Watershed | collected 2017-08-18
CGGAAAGATCACGCTGAAGACGAGAGATCGGAAGCTTGGTAGAAAAATGAGTAAATAAAGCATTAGCAATACCCAAATTACCTTCGCTGTTTTCAAAATCAATCGGATTGATTTTGTGCGGCATAGTGGACGAACCAACTTCCCCTGCTTTAGGCTTTTGTGTGAGCCAGCTGTCTGAAATATATCGCCACATATCCTGATCAAAACCAATGAGTATAGTATTGGCTCGGCGCATGATATCGAAGAGTTCGGCGTAGGTATCATGGGATTCGATTTGAGTCGTCATGAAGTTGGCTTCGAGCCGCGCACCTTCACGTTTTGAAAGATCCGCAACAAAATTTTTTGTGAATGCTTTCCAATCCACGTTTGGATAGGCAACCATGTGAGCATTATAGTTGCCGGTAGCGCCGGAGAGCTTCACCAGCATTGAGTGTGATTTCAATTGCCCAATCTGCCGCTTCAATCGAAATGCAAAGACGCCGAACTCATGGCCAAGCGTTGTTGGGGAAGCAGACTGGCCATGTGTGCGAGCAAGCATGGGGAGCTTGGCGTATTGTTTGGCAAATCCATCAAAGGTTTTCTGCAGTTCCTCTAGGCTCGGAAGTATTACTTTGCCAAGTCCATGCGAAAGCATTAGGGCGTAAGCACTATTGTTGGTATCTTCGGAAGTCAGGGCAAAATGGATCCATTCAATGCTGTCTTTAAGTGATGTCTTGCCGAGTTTATCTTTCAAAAAATATTCCACCGCCTTCACGTCATGGTTTGTAGTAGCTTCGTATTTTTTGATCGCGAGCACATCAGCAGAAGAGAGATCATACAAACTTCGAATCTTATCCTGCTCGAGAGCTGAGAATTTGCGAACATGCGTTTTGCCGGAAAGTGAAAGCGCAATCAAGTACTCACCTTCCACGATCACGCGATAGCGCATAAGGGCCGCTTCGCTAAAAAATTGCGTAAGTTCTTTGGTTTTTTCACTATATCGTCCATCGATCGGACTGATGGCATCAATTGATTGCATATGGTTTGATATTTTTTAAAATACGTTCTTGTATATTTTCATTAAAATCCGCTTCAAATATTTTCCCAGTAATCATTTCATATATTTCAATATATCGCCGAGAAAGTTCAGCTACCATTTCTTTTGGCGCTTCTGGCAAGACGACGTCGTTGTAGGGATCAGAGTTGGCCTTAAACCAGAGACGCAAAAATTCTTTATCAAAATACTCAGGCTCCTCGCCATTTGCGAAACGTTCTTCATAGCTACCACTTTTCCAATATCGCGACGAGTCCGGTGTGTGGATCTCGTCAATCAAAACGAGCTTGCCACGCTCATCGATACCGAATTCATATTTCGTATCAACAAGTATCAATCCTTTTTCCGCAGCAATTTCCTGCCCGCGAGCAAACAGTGCAAGCGCTGTGGTGCGTATCTCTTTCCACAAATCTTCACGCACGATGCCTTCTTCCACGATCTCACGTTCAGTGATCGGTCGGTCATGTTCGTCGGACTTGGTGGTCGGTGTGAGTAATGGTGTTTCGAGCTTTTGATTTTTCTTCATACCTTCTGGCAATACAAAGCCGCCAAAGTCGCGCTCGCCTTTTTGATACAAAGTCCAAAGTGCCGTCCCGGTCACACCAGTAATATAGCCGCGCACTACCACTTCGATCGGCACCACCGAGCACTTTTTGGCAACCACAACGTTGGGATCGGGATAGGCCATGAGATGGTTGGAAATGATATCTTCAGTTTGTTCAAACCAAAAATGGCTAATAGCGGTAAGCATAGCACCTTTAAAAGGCACAAGAGCAAGGTTGCGGTCAAAGGCACTATAGCGGTCAGTAGCGACCAAAATGAGCTTATCTGGCTCGGTATAGATATCCCGTACTTTCCCCTGCCGTCGCTCACCTAAGCCGTCAAAATGAGTCTCCGCGAGCGTGTAATCCACATGAGCCTCGAGTGTTTCTTTTGGGATCATAGGTCAATAATACACTATTCTCCAGGTGGTGCCAGTGTAATATTTTCCGGCTCGAAGATCACTTTTCGATCTCCGGCCTCAACCACACCAATATCGGCGAGCGTGTATCCACACTGTTCGCCGATTTTTATTATACGGTCCACTTCCGATGCTGGTGCAAAAATATAGTAGCCCACACCCCAGTTAAATGTCCGAAGACAGGTTTCAAGATCAAGGCCGATTCCATTTCTAAAATATTGAAAAAGTGGGGGCACTGAAAGCCATGAATGAATACGGTATGACATTGGTCGTTTATCAAACGCGATTTTTGCCACACCGCTTCCGGTGCCTGGCAAAAGCGCGCTGATTTTTACTTGTGCTTCAAGGAGCGCTTCAATAAGCGCTACGTATGAACGTGTCGGGATCAACGCTTCATCGCCGAGTGTGGTGCCTCCGGGGAGTTTGGTCAAAAATTTATCGGGAAGCTCAAGTGCTTTCTTGATGACAAGCGACACGCCATTAGCATGAAGTCCGCTTGAAGCCACACCGATGATATGATCGCCGACAGAAAGATCGCGACCTGTGATGAGGCGATCTTTTGGCGCAATGATTCCAGTCACACAACCAGAGAGTGATGGCGCAGCCGCGATCGGTGCTTCGGACTTGAGTAAATACTTAAGTGCTGGTGTCTCACCGGCCGGAAGCGCCATACCAACTTCTTGGCATATTGAGAGAAATCCGCGCGCGAGATCCTCCGCGCGCTTTGTGTCTGCAAACCACGCACTATCTCCGACTGCCACTTCATCTGTAAAGACCACAGGCATGGCGCCTTGAGCGATAACATCGTTCACGGCCATGAGTGCGGTATCGATCGCCATCGTATCGTAGTGCGTCCGGCCAGTGCCGTCATGCATGTACATCCACTCGGCGATCCAGTTTTTATTGCCCAAGCCTTCTTGGGTGTTGCACCAGATATGCGACGCGGTGCCGCGGTATTCGAAAATAGCGCCGTGCGAATGCATGACGTCTTGGTTGATATAGACGTCGCGCTTATTTGGAAATGTCGTTGTCTTCTTACCCGCAGCAATCATCCGTTCTTTAAACGGCTCAAGTACACTATAGTCCACTCCAGCTTTGGCGTATTCGTTCATTACTTTTTCGATTGCAAATATTTCTTGCCACCTATCTTTTTTAATTTCTCAGCCTTTGCTTTTACTTCTTCATTCATGCGGTCGCGATAACTACTAAGTTTCGTAGAAAGTTTTACATCCACGAGTGCCAAGATCTCCACAGCAAGGAGTCCAGCATTTTTGGCACCATTAATCGCCACAGTCGCCACAGGTATCCCTGGCGGCATTTGAGCGATAGAAAGAAGCGAATCAAGCCCGTCCATGGTTTTGGTTTTGACGGGCACACCGATGACTGGCAGCGTCGTCATACTCGCGGTCATACCGGCCAAATGCGCAGCACCACCCGCACCAGCAATAATAATTTTCATCCCGCGCTTGCTCGCGCTCACTGCGTATGCAAACAAACGATCTGGCGTTCTGTGTGCGGAGACCACCGTGATCTCATACGGCACACCAAAACTCTCGAGCATGTCCGCTGCTTCCTGCATGACCGGTAAATCCGAATCCGAACCCATAATTATTCCCACAATTGGTTTTTTTTGCATTTGAATCTTTACACTCTGGGTACTTGTCTTTGGGAGTCTCTTGCAGGCCGTCTACAGGTGCCTATCAATACCGATAGGCCCGACGAGTCGAGAGGGAGCAAAATTTCAGCAGAAATTTATGCGACTCACAAAGATAAGTACCAAAAAATAAACTAAATTGTAATCAAACTCCTCGCCTTCCGCGCCTTGGCTTGAACTTCTTCGAGAGTACTCCCAATAGCTGTAATATGCCCCATTTTCCGCTCCGGTCGCGTTTCCATCTTACCATACATGTGCACTGCCACTCCACCCAAAGCTTCGGCCTCTTCTATACCTTCAGGCTTTACTTCCCCACTCCGATCCCCCAAAATATTCACCATCACCGCCCTCGGTACTATCATATCAGTACTCCCAAGCGGCATGCTTGTGATAGCACGGATATGATTTTCAAATTGGCTCGTGGCGCAGGCTTCAATCGTATGATGGCCCGAGTTGTGGACGCGCGGCGCGATATCATTGACCAAGATTTTTCCATTTTCTGTGAGAAACATTTCTATCGCATACACTCCTACTCCACCCAAATGCTCCAGAGTTTGGCGACCAAGTGCTTCAGCACGCTCACGCACATCTTCTGCCACAGGTGCAGGCGCAAAGACTTCATGGCAAATGTTGTTGCGATGAATCGTCTCAACGATCGGATATGATCTTATATCGCCGTCCATTCCGCGCACCACCACCGCCGAGAGCTCTTTGACAAACGGTACAAACCGCTCAACATAGAGTGGGCTTTTGGAAAGATGCTCGTACGCAAAATCGATTTGGTCTTCGCTTTTGATGAGCGCATTGCCGCGACCATCGTAGGCATCAAAACGAGCTTTCAAAAGAAATGGGTAGCCGAAGATTTTGGCTTGCTCCCAGACATCGTGCTTGGTTTCGATCAATGCAAAATCTGTCACCGGAATATCAGCGTTTTGCAAAAACGCTTTCTGTTCAAATTTGTCTTTGATTATTTTCAATGTGGAAGGCGATGGATTGACCGGCTTGCCATCATTTGCAATCTCTTCCAGCACTTCGGCATGCACTTGCTCAATTTCAAAGGTCAGAAAATCCACGCGATCGGCGAGCTCACGAATCGCTTCAGGATCTTTGAAACTTTTTATGATCTGCTCGGTTGCAACCTGCCCAGCAGGAGCGCGTGGTGTCGGATCAAGGACAATCGTCTCAAAGTGAAGCTGATCTGCAGCTTCAACAAGCATACGCCCAAGTTGTCCTCCGCCGACAATGCCGATTTTTTGCATAGTAAATAGTTAGTAGTAAATAGTAAATAGAGAATGCTAAATAATTTTCATTTCCTTTCCGATTTTTCCAAGTATAGAGATCGCACGATCAAGATGCTCTTTGGTATGCGCAGCAGATATTTGGAAGCGAAGGCGTGCCGATCCTTCTGGGACCACCGGAAACCATAGTCCCACCACATAGAGTCCCTCGGCAAGTAATGCTCGGCTCATATCCTGTGCCACTTTGGCATCACCGAGCATGATAGGCACAATGGCATGCTCGCCTGGGATCAGAGTAAATCCGAGCGCTGCAACTTTTTCTCGAAAATACGCACTGTTATCTTTCAGATTCTTGAGTAATTCTGGTTTTTCGCGGAGCATGTCGAGCGCTTTCATAGAAGCAATGACAACAGATGGCGGCACGGTATTTGAAAACATATAGGTGCGGGATTTTTGGCGGAGAAATTCAGTGAGAGATTTTTTCCCGGCAATATAGCCACCGACTGCCCCACCGAGCGCTTTGCCGAAGGTACCCGAATACACATCAATTTTTCCCTTCACTCCGAGACGCTCGGGAGTACCAGCACCGGTTGCTCCGAGCACGCCGACAGCGTGTGCGTCGTCGACAAATAGAAGTGCTTGATATTTTTCCGCGAGCTCTACAAGCTTTGGCAGATCAGCCATACTTCCCTCCATACTAAAAATACCATCAGTCACAATAATTTTATTTCTATAATTACTAGCTTCATCTGCTTTCAAAAAATTCTCAAGTTCCTCGAGATTTCCGTGTTTGTAAATCCGTTTCTCAAGATTTTCTTTTTTACAAAGTTTGAAGGCATCGATGATGGACGCATGATTGAGCTCGTCACTGTAGATCACATCTTTCCACTCTGTGCTTCCCATTCCTTCATTTACGATGCTCGCAAAGAAGCCGAGGTTGGCCATGAAATTGGTCGAGTAGAGTATCACATCTTCGGTACCGAGAAACGCGGCGAGCTTTTGCTCAAGCTGTCGGTGAATCGTCTGGGTGCCAGAAAGAAAGCGCACCGAGCTTAAACCGTAGCCATATTCTTTCATTCCCTTTTCAGCTGCCGCAAGGATTTCTGGATGGTTTCCCAAACCAAGATAATTATTTGAAGCAAACATAAGCACAGGTTTTCCAGCAAGCTCCACCTCCGGCCCCTGCGCACTTGCAAGCTCCCTCTCTACCTTGAGCTTCCCTGCTTGCTTCAAAGCTTCAAGCTCTTTTTCAATATTCTTAATAAATTCAGACGAATACATATGTGCTAACTTTAACAGAATAAAGTTTAATTCGAAATGCCTTGACAGTAAACAAATTTTATGATTAAATTCTCCCGAGGTGTCTCAAATGCCCTCCTTGAAAATGAAAAAGTTATTTATAGTCTTTTTTGCGACCCTCGTCTCTCACGTAGTTGTTGCACAGGAAAGCTTCCAAATCACCACAGCAGACCAGGTCTGCAAAATAATAAAGCAATTCCAGAACAATAATATCTGCAACTGCGGATCAGGCCAAAAAGTGCAGTATGTAACGAAAATCTATGGTGACAAACGCTTCCGTATAAAGGTCAACTATATCCAGATCAGTGAGGATTGTCATGTTGCTTTTCAGATGTATGTAGAGAAATATACAAAAGGCTTCCGAAAGCACAAGTTATTATTTATTCACGAATACAATGACAGAAATGAAAAGATCTGTACATACATCGTTGACCAGACCGGAAAGTTGATAACCGTTGATGAAGACAGGTTCACTGGCTTATATTGGTCATACGGAAAAGATATTTGGGGTAAAAGTAAAACACTACCCGAATCTTATTTTACCCGGGCAAAAGAGGTCTTTGCAAATCTTCAGTAAAGTAAATCAAAAGGTATTTATATGAAAAAGCCCGTCGGATCAACCGTCGGGCTAATTTTTTTTAAACTCACCTTTCTTTTTAATAGGTACTTGCAATCTCAAAAAAAATTTGACTATAACGTAAATTGTTGGTATTGTAAGCAAAATTCTAAACCTTTCAAAATCCGAACATATGAAGAAAAACAAACTTGATTTGCTCATCTTTACCGTAGTACCCGTAGTCATAATGATTATTGGTCTAATAGCTTCATTCACCGGCTTATTTCTCCATTACATGGACTTTATGGGAATGGGCCTCATATTTATAGTTGCCGGGGCAATTTACCTTTATTGTTTTAAGATAAAAAACCCAAAAGATTGGGAGCAACTGGGTACTCGTCTGGATACCGTCGTGGAAGAAGTCGTAAAACGATTTTCCGAGCTGAAGAAAGTTACCGCATTAGCTCAACCATCTCTTGAGCAAGCACTGCCTGTAAATATTGATCCACCGATTACGAAACCAGATTCTGTTACACCACAAAAAGATTTTTGGACTACAATTAATGAGCTGGAAAAAAAATGTATTGGCAATGAAAACGCTCTTACGGCTTTTGAAGAAGGACTCAAGAAACTTGGTTATTCTTGCAAAATCAGTAACAAAATCAGTGATGGGGGAAAAGAAATTACTGTCACAAAACCAGGCACAAATGCCAGCAAGGTTTTCAGTAAGGAATCATTCTTTCCAGACAAGAAAAAAAATCTTTCAGCAATCAAAAATACCGCATGATAAATCTTATTTTGCAACCGCCCACTGGAATCAACCGGTGGGCATATTTTTTTATATCAAATTTGACTATAATAAATTTTAGTGTTATTATAATATAAACAATTTAAAAACTACTCCACTATGAAAGACTTACTCAGCATTCATCAGGCTCTCGGAGCTGCTGTAAAAACAATTATCATGGATTTCGCACACACCAACACTCGTGAAAGCCTACAGGAACTCCAACGTGGTTTCCAGTATGTGGGCGGTGATCAAATTTTTGATCTTACCCTCTCCCAGGAAATCACTTTAAAAATTTTTACACAAAATTCGACTTGGTCGAAGAAGGAGCACTTCACAATGATTTTTACTGGGAAGTGCAAAGAAATTATTTTCAGAGAACAAATAATAGTGCTTAATGAACCTCTGTATTTTTATGCAAGCTTAAGCAGCCGATCCGGTTTTGGAAAAATAAGTTTCGCAGAAGAGATCCAACATGATTTTATGGAAGGGCATTTATCCGGAGTATGAATAAAAAGCAAAAGTAATAAAAAGAGCAATCAACAAAATCGATTGCTCTTTTTCAATTAAAATAGTTATCTTAATTTTTCTTTCAAATGCGCGAGCATATCCGCGGTCATTTTTGGAAGATCGTACTCCGGCTTCCAGCCCCATTCGGCGCGCGCCACACTGTCATCGATTGACGCAGGCCAAGAGTCGGCAATAGCTTGGCGATGGTCGGGCGCATACGATATTTCAAAATTTGGAATATCTTTTTTTATTTCCAGAGCTACCTCTTTCGGTGAAAAGCTAATCGCAGAGAGATTGTAGGACATATGTGTGTGTATCTTTTCCGCCGGTGCTTGCATAAGCTCGATCGTCGCCCGGATGGCATCATCCATATACATCATCGGTAGATAGGTATTTTCTGAAAGGAAACAACTGTATTTTCCATTTTGGATGGCTTCGTAAAATATTTCCACAGCATAGTCGGTCGTGCCGCCGCCTGGTGGAGTTTTCCAGCTGATAAGCCCTGGGTATCGCACGCTTCGCACATCAAGTCCCCAACGCCGATTGTAATACTGACACAAAAGCTCACCAGCGTACTTAGTGATACCGTACATGGTCGATGGTTCAATAATAGTTTTCTGTGGAGTATTGTCGCGCGGCGTTGTGGGACCAAAAATAGCGATGGAACTTGGCCAGAATATTTTCAATTTTTCTTCCACCCCGAGCTCAAGGATTTGTCGCAAACTTCCCATATTGAGATCCCACGCAAGCTTCGGGTCTTTCTCCCCTGTCGCAGAAAGCAGCGCAGCGAGGAGATATATTTCGGTAATGCCTTCTTTTTTTACGAGCGCACGTGTCGCTTCGGCATCCATGGCATCGAGTTTGCCATACGGTCCAGTGCCTACCAAGAGCGGATGCTCTTCGCGAATATCGATAGCTAACACATTTTCACCGCCGTGAATTTTTCGAAGTGCAAGTGTGAGCTCGACTCCGATTTGTCCGCACGCGCCCATAATAAGAATTTTTGACATAAATTTTATAAGCTCTAAATACTAAACTCTACACCCTAATAAATACTAAATTCAAAACTCAACTTTTTGAAACGATTGAACCAAAAATTTTCATAAGCTCAGTTGCTTCTTGTAATAATCTATCACGATTATTCGAAAGTGAAGCATCTGTGATCTCTAGGAGTTTCAGCCAATAACAAGTTTCTTTTGCTTCTTTTCGACAAATTTTTATTCTCATTAAAAAATCTTTCTTACTGAATGCTTCGCTTGCTTCAATATAATTTGCCCCGACTGATCCTGAGGATCGAATAAACTGTTTTATGTCATCTATAACATATATATCTCTTGGTAATGTTCTAGCAAACTCTCTCACATCTTTCGCAAAAATAAAAGTTCGCTCATCAAGATCGTATTTCTTTTGCGTGTTTTGATCTTCTATCATTTGAACTTATTTAGAGCTTAGAGTTTAGTTTTTAGAGTTTATCAGAATTGCAACTTCCCTTTTTTGACTTTAGCATTTTTACGATCCGTTGCTGTTTCATTAAACAGATGAAGAAGTAACTTTTCATCTGTTTGATTATATGGGATGTCTCTTCGTTTCGCCATAGCTTTCTGAATCTTCTCTGCAAGCGGCAGTGGTAGCTCGTACTGCGAGCCGACCGACACATAGCTTGCAAAACCCGGAACATCAGACGTCACTGCTCCATAGATGTGCGCAGAGGGGCCAATCACTTTCCCTGTATAAATAGCAGTGTTAATAGCTGTCTTCACATAGTCAGCGATGATGGCGCCGAAGAATTGTTCCCCGGTATCCTCACCGAGGACCCGCACCGTGCCATAGGTATTTTTTAAATTCGACGTATTAGTACCAGCACCCATATTGACCCAGCGGCCGACATAGCTATGAAAAAGTCCGCCGTAGTGTTGTTTGTTGGAATAGCCTTGAATCACAGAGGCTTCGATTTCACCACCAACTTTACATACCGGCCCAAGTGCCGTATATTCTTTGATACTTGAAAATTCATTGATGACTGAATCACGTCCGACATAGATCGGGCCTTTCAAATACGCAAATGGTTTTACTACAACATTTTCTTCAAGAATAATCTGCCCATGCTTTGTATCAAAGAATACGTTTTGTGCGACGCGGACATTTTTGCCGACATACACTCCGCGGCGAGATTCACGAAGACCTTTTTTGAGAATTGAAATATTGGAAGAAAGTATCTGCTGATTTTCTGACACGACTTGATACCCAAACTCAAAAAGACGGGCGTCAGTTTTGCGTTCGAGTAGGTCTAGACTTTTGATAGTGCGTTCAACTGTGCCAAACGTAAGCTTCTCCAGCTTCTCCGACACTGCCAATGCATCTTTTTTTGTGAGGTAAGCACCGATCACTTGAGAGCCATTTACAAACCGTACACTTTTCCCCTTGAAAGAACGAGCAAGCTCTACAAATAGGCTGATATCAGGCACCATGGCTGTATTTAAAAATAATACATCATCGTCAATTTTACCTATTCGAGCCGAG
>JACCDY010533151.1_pt1 | contig 10550 bp, 11 predicted proteins | sample 7446391 | NCBI WGS metagenome assembly JACCDY01 (sample SAMN15323451, study PRJNA562643) | freshwater metagenome | isolation source: river surface water | place: USA:Blue River Watershed | collected 2017-08-18
ACGGCAAGCAGGTGCAGCTGACCTATGAAATCCCGATGGGCGAAGTGGTGCTCGATTTCTTCGATCGCCTGAAGTCCATCTCGCGCGGCTATGCGTCGATGGATTACGAGTTCAAGGAATACCGTTCGTCCGATGTCGTTAAGGTCGACATGCTGATCAACAGCGAAAAAGTCGATGCGCTGGCCATCATCGTGCACCGCTCGAACGCGCCGTTCCGCGGTCGCGCGGTCGCCGCGAAGATGCGCGAACTGATCCCGCGCCAGATGTTCGATGTTGCGATCCAGGCCGCGATCGGCTCCAACATCATCTCGCGCGAGAACGTCAAAGCCTTGCGCAAGAACGTGCTGGCCAAGTGCTATGGCGGCGACATCTCGCGTAAGCGCAAGCTGCTGGAAAAGCAGAAGGCCGGCAAGAAGCGCATGAAGCAGGTCGGCTCGGTCGAGATCCCGCAGGAAGCCTTCCTCGCGATCCTGCAAGTCGAAGAAAAATAATCCCGCGAACCTGACGACAACACCATGACCCTGCAATCCATCCTCGGCAATTTCGCGCTGATCCTGTTCCTGCTGACGATCGCCACCGGTGTCGTCTGGGCGGTCGATCGTTTCCATCTGGCGCCGGCGCGCCGCAAGAAAGCCGAAGACGCGCTCGCCGAGTTTGATGCGCGTGCTGCTCGCCTCGCCGCGGATGGCGTCAAGCCCGACCCGATCGCGCGCGCCGAACTGGTATCCCACCTTGATCGCCAGCCGACATGGGTGGCGTACACCGGCAGCTTTTTCCCGGTGATTGCGGCGGTGTTCCTGTTCCGCTCGTTCGTGATCGAGCCGTTCAAGATTCCGTCGAGTTCAATGGTGCCAACGCTGCAGATCGGCGACCTGATCCTGGTGAACAAGTACACCTACGGCATTCGCCTGCCAATCGTGAACAAGAAGATCATCCAGATCAACAACCCGGCGCGTGGCGATGTGATGGTTTTCAAGTTCCCGAAAGACCCGTCGCTGGATTACATCAAGCGCGTGGTCGGCGTACCGGGCGACAAGGTCGTCTACAAGAACAAGCAGCTGACCATCAACGGCCAGCCGCTGGCCTACGAGCGCCTGCCCGAGTACCTTGACGAAGAACGCCTGAGCTACTTCAGCCATTACCGCGAAAACCTGACCGGCATCCCGCACGAAATCCTGAACGACAACAAGGTGCCCGGCTATGTGCCGAGCCCGGACATGTTCCCGCAGCACGAGCTGTGCAGCTACGATCTCGAAGGCTTCGAATGCACCGTGCCGGCTGGACATTACTTCATGATGGGTGATAATCGGGACAACAGCCTTGACTCTCGTTATTGGGGTTTTGTTCCTGATAGAAATATTGTCGGAAAGGCATTTTTTGTCTGGATGAACCTCGGTAACCTGAAACGCATCGGCAGCTTCAAGTGAAGCCTCGTTATCGGAGCCAAACCAGCGACGGGTTGTCTCAACAGCGCGCAAGAGGTTTTTCGCTGATCGGCTTCCTGTGCACGTTGATCGTGGTCGGGGCAGCCGGTTTGCTGGCCTTGCGTGTCGGCCCCGGCGTGATCGAGTACTGGGCCGTGGAAAAAGCCATCAAGGCCGCTGCGGCAACCTCGAATACGCCCGAGGAATTGCGCGCCACTTTCGACAAGTTGGCAGCGGCCGGCTTCATCGATGCGATCGAAGGCAAGGACCTGAAGATCAGCGGCCGTGGCGAGGCCATGCAAGTCAATTTTGCGTACGAGAAGAAGGTCCCTTTGTATGGCCCGGCGAGTCTGGTGATCGAGTACAAAGGTTCGACGGCTGAAGCCAAAGATGCGGGCGATGAGGCCGGCAAAGCCTCGGAAGGCACGTCAAAGTAGCAGCGGAGTAGCGGCGGAGTAGCGGCAAGAGCCAATGGATATCGACCAACTGCAACAACGGCTGGGCCACACGTTCAGGAATGCTGCGCTGCTGCAGCAGGCCCTGACGCACCGCAGCCATAGCAGCCTGCACAACGAGCGCCTCGAGTTCCTTGGCGACTCGGTGCTCAATTGCGTCGTTGCGTCCTTGCTGTTCGAGAAGTACGGCAAAATCGATGAAGGCGACCTGTCGCGCCTGCGTGCCAACCTCGTCAAGCAGCAATCGCTGTACGAGATTGCGCAACGTCTGGAATTGTCACAATGCCTGCGCCTCGGCGAAGGCGAGCTGAAGTCGGGTGGCTTCCGCCGTCCATCCATCCTTGCCGATACGCTGGAAGCGCTGTTCGGCGCCATTTTCCTCGATGCGGGTTTCGATGCGGCGCGCGACGTGATCCGCGCGATGTATGTACCCATCCTGCAAAGCGTGGACCCGAAGACGCTGGGCAAGGATGCGAAGACCCTGTTGCAAGAGTACTTGCAAGGCAAGAAAATTGCGCTGCCGCAGTACAACGTCGTCGCCACCCACGGCGCGGCTCACAATCAGGAATTCGAGGTCGAATGTCTGGTGCCGAAGCTCGACATCCAGGTCTTCGGCACCGGTGGCAGTCGCCGGGCCGGCGAGCAGGCTGCGGCCAAGCTCGCGCTGGATGCGGTGCAGGCTGCGACCGTCAAGACGCCGGCCGCACCCAAAAAATCGCGTCAGCGCACCACGCAGCTGAAGCTGGCCGGTATCGCGACCGTCCAGCCGGATGCACCGGTCGAGCCTTCGGCCGCCGACAAGGCCGGGAAGAGCGACAAAGCGGATAAGGCCGACAAGGCGAAGAAATTGCATGCCCGTCCTGTGCGCATGTCCGCTTCGCGCGACGCGCAGGAAGAACGGGACGCCCATGGCGCCAACGGCAGTCGCGGCGCCCACGACGCCAGCGATCACCACACAGAAGCGGCGGCGCAGGAGCGGTCCGCCACCCAGGAACACCAGAACGAATTGCTGCTCGATCCCGATGCGGGCAAGGGCAGTACCGTCAACCACACCAAATCCGCATGAGTTCCTCCTCCGCCAGCACTGATTTCCGGTGCGGCTATATCGCCATCGTCGGCCGTCCGAACGTCGGCAAGTCCACGCTGATGAACAAGCTGATCGGCGCCAAGGTCAGTATTACGTCGCGCAAGGCGCAGACCACGCGCCACCGCATCACCGGCATCCAGACCCGCGAGGATGCGCAGTATGTGTACGTAGATACGCCCGGCTTCCAGACCCGCCACAGCAATGCGCTGAACAAGACACTCAACCGCACCGTCACCACCACGCTGACCGCAGCTGATGTCGTGCTTTATGTGGTCGAGGCGGGCATCTTCGGCGATGCCGATGCGAAGGTGCTCGAGCTGCTGCCGGCCAAGGTGCCGGTCATCCTCGTCATCAACAAGGCGGACCGCCTGAAGGACAAGGCGCCGCTGATGGCGTTCGCGCAGGAAGTCGCCGCCAGGCGCGACTTCGCGGCCATCGTGCCGGTGTCGGCCAAGCAGGGCTTCCAGCTCGATCGCCTGGAAGGCGAGATACGTCGTTATCTGCCGGCGGGCGACGCCATTTTTGATGAAGACGATATCACCGACCGCAGCGAAAAATTCCTCGCCGCCGAGATCGTGCGCGAAAAAGTGTTCCGCTTCGTTGGCGACGAGCTGCCGTATACCAGCACCGTCGTGATCGAGAAGTTCGAGCAGGAAGGCGCGCTGCGCCGCATTTTCGCCGCCATCCTTGTTGGTCGCGATGCCCACAAGGCGATGCTGATCGGGCAGAAGGGCGCGCGCCTGAAGGAAATCTCGACCCAGTCGCGGCTGGACATGGAGAAGCTCTTCGGTGGACCCGTCTACCTGGAGATCTGGGTCAAGGTGAAGTCGGGCTGGGCCGACAACGAGGCCGGCCTGCGCGCCTACGGTTACGAGTAAGGCGCTGATGGACGCGGTAGCGCAGACCGTCACACCGCCACGCGCCGCTGACAAGCCGGCGCCAGCGCAGACACAGCCCCAGCCACCCCGTGGCAAGCCACCGGAGCGCGAGCATCGCGTCGCCAATCAGCCGGGCTTCGTGCTGCACAGTTACGCGTATAAGGAAACCAGCCTGATCGTCGAGGTGTTTGCGCGCGACCATGGCCGGGTGCCGCTGATCGCGAAGGGCGCAAAGCGTCCGCATTCGAGATTGCGCGGCGTGCTGCAGACCTTCCAGCCGCTGCAGCTGGCCTGGAGCGGCAAATCGGAAGTGCGCACGCTGGTGTCGGCCGAATGGGTGGGCGGGCTGCTGCCGTTGGAACGCTCGGCGCTGCTGTGCGGCTTTTACCTGAATGAATTGCTGGTCAAACTGCTGGCCCGTGACGACCCGCACCCGCAGCTGTTCGACCAGTATGTGTCGGCCCTGAACCAGCTCGCGCATGAAGAGCCGCCATCCATCGTGCTGCGCAAGTTCGAACTGGCCTTGTTGAAGGAAACCGGCGTGGCCGGCAGCCTGGTCAGGTTGTCAGGCGGGCGGTTTGTCGACGCTGACCTGGTCTATGTGTTCGATCCCGAGCGCGGCCCGCGTGAGGCGGTGGCCAGCGATACCGCGCCTGCTGTCTCTGGCAAGACCCTGATGGACATGGAGGCCGGCGACTATGCGGATCCTGCCACGCAGCAGCAGAGCAAGTTCCTGATGCGCCACCTGCTCGGGCATCACCTCGGCGGCACGCCGCTGAACACGCGACAAATATTAATCGACTTGTTGCAGCTGTGAGGGTGCAGACCAGACTATAAGCAGCGATAAAGACAACGATAAATTCAACGATAAATACAACGATAAAGACAGCGACAACGAAGCACCGCAAGCCCCTCCCGACGTTTTGACCTTGAACCTCTGACCATGAGTTACCTCAATCCGCACGGCGCCATGATCGACCTCGGCGTCAACATCGACCACGTCGCCACGCTGCGCAACGCACGCGGCACGGCGTATCCTGACCCGCTGCAGGCGGCCTTGCTGGCCGAGCAGGCCGGTGCCGATGCGATCACACTGCACTTGCGCGAAGACCGTCGCCATATTCGTGATGCCGACGTCGAGAAAATCCGTCCGCAGCTGAGCACCCGCATGAACCTCGAATCTGCGGTGACTGAAGAGATGATAGATTTCGCGTGCCGCATTCGGCCGCACGATGCCTGCCTCGTTCCTGAGCGCCGTGAAGAGGTCACGACCGAAGGCGGCCTTGACGTGGTGCGCCACTTCGATGACGTCAAGAAGGCTTGCCGGCGGCTGGCTGCGCTGGATATCCGCGTGTCGCTATTTATTGATGCTGATGTCGATCAGATCCGTGCCGCTGCCGACCTGGGTGCGCCCGTCATCGAGCTGCATACCGGCCGCTATGCCGACACCGATGGCGATGAGCAGCTGGCCGAACTGGAGCGCATTCGACGCGGTGTCGAAGCCGGCGTGCAGGCCGGCCTGAAGGTGAATGCCGGCCACGGCCTGCATTACACGAACGTGCAGGCGATCGCTGCCATTACCGATATCGCCGAACTCAACATTGGCCACGCGATCGTCGCGCATGCCGTGTTCGCCGGCTGGGAAAATGCCGTGCGCGAGATGAAGGCCATCATGACCCGCGCGCGGCTCGAAGCGCTGAAGTCGCGTTAAGCAACACCAGCTTTGCACCGGACAGGGGGCGCAGACGATGATCTTTGGCATAGGCACCGATATCATTCGCATCGACCGCGTTGCGGCTGCCGTCGCGCGCCATGGCGATCGTTTTGCGCAAAAAGTCCTCGGACCGCAGGAAATGGAGAAATACCTGCGCCGCAAGGCCAAGGTCGAGGCGCGCGGCATCCGGTTTCTGGCGACGCGTTTTGCGGCCAAGGAAGCGTTTTCCAAGGCCATCGGCCTCGGCATGCGCATGCCAATGACCTGGCGCGCGGTGCAGTTCGTCAATGCGCCCAGCGGCAAGCCGGTGGTCGTGACCAGCGGCGCGTTGACGGAATTCATGCAGGCACATGGCATCGCCGCGCAAGTGTCGCTGACCGATGAGGCAGAATACGCAGTAGCTTTCGTGATCGTGGAGAAGATATGAAGAATGACAAGCAGGCCCTCGGCCCGGTGATGCTCGATGTCGCCGGCACCACGCTGACTGACGACGACCTGCGCCGCATCCGCCACCCGCTGACGGGCGGGGTGATCCTGTTCGCGCGCAACTACACCGACCGTGCGCAGCTGACGGCGTTATGCCAGGCGATCCACGATGCGCGTCCCGGCGTGCTGATCGCCGTCGACCACGAGGGCGGACGCGTGCAGCGTTTCCGTACCGATGGCTTCACCCGTTTGCCCGCGATGAAGAAGCTGGGCGAACTCTGGGATCGCGACGTGCTCGAAGCCTGCAAGGCAGCGACGGCGCTGGGTTTCGTGCTGGCAGCCGAATTGCGCGCCTGCGGCGTCGACCTGTCGTTCACGCCGGTGCTGGACCTCGACTATGGACAATCCGAAGTCATCGGCGACCGAGCTTTCCACCGCGACCCGCGCACCGTGACCCTGCTCGCCAAGAGCGTCAATCACGGCCTGCAACTGGCCGGCATGGCCAACTGCGGCAAGCACTTCCCCGGCCATGGTTTTGTCGCAGCGGATTCGCATGTCGCGATCCCGGTCGACGAGCGCGACCCGCAAGACATTCTGAAGGAAGATGCCGCGCCGTATGGCTGGCTGGGCATGAGCCTGTCAGCCGTGATGCCGGCGCATGTGATCTATCCGAAGTTCGACAAGCATCCGGCTGGTTTCTCGAAGAAATGGCTGAACCTGCTACGCAAGGACCTGGGCTTCGAAGGCGTGATCTTCAGCGACGATTTGTCAATGGAAGGCGCAAGCGTCGCCGGCACGGTCGTGCAGGGCGCGCACGCAGCGCTGTCGGCTGGTTGCGACATGGTGCTGGTCTGTAATGCGCCGGCCAAGGCCGATGAATTGCTGGCCGGCCTCGATCCTGCGAAGGCCATCGATATGCAACGTTCGGCCGAACGTATCGCCGCCATGGTGCCGTCCGGTACCGCCAAGGACTGGGACAGCCTGCAGGCCGATGCGTCATACAAGGACGCGTGCAAGCTGGTGCAGCAGCTCGCCTGACGCGCTAACTCAGTCGCGCGACCAACAGGCTAACAGGGACCCGCAGATGAGCGGCAGCGACGACGAGATCGATCCGCCGGCAGCGGATGGCGGGGCCGATGACGGCGTCCGTGCTGCGCTGCTGGCTGAAGTTGCGCGCCTGCCCAACTTGCCCGGTGTCTATCGCTACTTCGATGCGCAAGACAAGCTGCTATACGTAGGCAAGGCGCGCGACCTGAAGAAGCGGGTCGCGAGCTACTTCCAGAAGACACTGGCCAGTCCGCGCACGGCGATGATGGTCGAGCGCATCGCGCGCATGGAAACCACCGTCACGCGCAGCGAAGCCGAGGCGCTGCTGCTCGAGAACAATCTCATCAAGACCCAGCAGCCGCGCTTCAACATCCTGTTCAGGGACGACAAGTCCTATCCCTACCTGAAGCTGTCCGGCGGCGACTATCCGCGCATGGCCTATTACCGCGGTGCGGTGGACAAGAAAAACCAGTACTTCGGTCCTTTCCCCAGTGCGTGGGCGGTCAAGGAATCGATGCAGATCCTGCAGAAGATCTTCCTGCTGCGCACCTGCGAAGACTCGGTTTTCCAGAACCGCACGCGGCCTTGCCTGCTGCACCAGATCAACCGTTGCAGCGGCCCCTGCGTAAACCTGATCAGCCGGGAAGACTACGCGATCGATGTCGACAATGCTGCGCAATTCCTGCGCGGTCGGCAGACCGAGTTGTTGCAAACGCTGCAAAAGAAAATGCACGGCTTTGCCGAGCAGCTGAAGTTTGAACAGGCCGCCGTCGTGCGCAACCAGATCACCGCGCTGTCGCGCGTGCTGCACCAGCAAAGCATGGAGACCGGCGGCGACGCCGACATCGACATCATTGCCGTCGCTGTGCAGGGCGGTCGTGCGTGCGTGAACCTGGCGATGGTGCGCGGCGGGCGTCATCTCGGCGACCGCGCCTACTTCCCGACCCAGGTCGACATGGTCGCCGGCGACGGCCCGGTCGAGGCCGAGGTGCTGAAAGCTTTCCTCGCACAGCACTATGTCGACCTGTTCGTGCCCGCGATCCTGGTGGTGAATGTCGAGCTGGACGAGCCTGGGCTGATGATGGCACTGATGGAGCAATGCGGGCACCGCATCACGCTGGTGTTCCAGCCGCAGGGTCAGCGGCGTGCGTGGCAGGAGATGGCGGCCAAGGGCGCGCAGATCGCGCTGGCGCGGCTGTTGTCCGAGCAGGGCTCGCAGCAAGCGCGCACGCGCGCGATGGTCGAGACGCTGGGCCTCGACGCTGCCGACATGGATGCCTTGCGCATCGAATGCTTCGATATAAGCCATACGCAGGGCGAGGCCACGCAAGCGTCCTGCGTGGTGTATCACCATCACCAGATGCAGAACGGCGAATACCGTCGCTACAACATCAAGGACATTACCGCCGGCGATGATTACGCGGCGATGCGGCAAGTGCTGACGCGTCGCTACGAGAAAGTCGCCAACGGTGAAGGCGTGATGCCCGACCTCGTGCTGATCGACGGCGGCAAGGGCCAGGTTGAAGTCGCCCGGCAAGTACTGGCCGAGCTCGGGCTGGATATCAGCCTGATTGTCGGCGTGGCGAAGGGCGAGGGGCGCAAGGTCGGACTGGAGACGCTGATCTTTGCCGACGGACGTATGGCGCTGGAGTTGGGCAAGGAATCGGCCGCGCTGATGCTGATCGCGCAAATACGCGACGAGGCGCATCGTTTCGCGATCACCGGCATGCGTGCCAAGCGCGCCAAGGCACGGCAGGCATCGCGGTTGGAAGAGATCGAAGGTATCGGCGCCAAGCGTCGGCAAAAGCTGCTCGCGCGTTTCGGCGGGCTGCGCGGCGTGCAGGATGCGAGCGTCGACGAGCTGGCGTCGGTCGATGGCATTTCGCGTCAGCTGGCCGAAGATATTTACCGCCAACTGCATTGAGGGCAGGGTCGGCCATCTCCTATAGAATACGTCGAGACCGTAATAAAAACTGAAACATGCCCCTGAACATACCCATCTTGCTGACCTGGTTGCGCGTGGCGCTGATCCCGCTGGTGGTCGGCGTCTTCTTCCTGCCGGATGCGTGGATGACGGAGTACGAGCGCGGCCTGGCTGCGACGGTGGTGTTCGTGGTGGCGGCACTGACCGACTGGTTCGACGGTTATCTCGCACGCAAATGGAACCAGACATCGGCCTTTGGTGCTTTCCTCGATCCGGTAGCCGACAAGCTGATGGTGGCCGGTGCCTTGTTGTTGCTGGTGCAGTTGGGGCGCACGAATGCGATCATCGCCTTCGTCATCATTGGCCGCGAAATCGCGATCACTGCTTTGCGCGAATGGATGGCGCAGATCGGCGCATCGAAGTCGGTTGCTGTCAGTTCGCTTGGCAAGATCAAGACGGTAGCGCAGATGGTGGCGATACCGATGTTGCTGTATGCGTATCCGTTGTTTGGCGTCATCGACACGCTGTTTGTCGGTGAACGTTTACTTGAAGTCGCAGCCTTGCTAACGCTATGGTCGATGTTGTATTATCTGCGCCGCGCGTGGCCTCTGATCAAAGAGCGACACGACTTGCAGTGAACATGTGAGGCCCGATGGGCTGCTGTGTGGGAATGCGAGTGGCAGGCATGCACAGCAGTCAATGGCAGCAAAGTTTTAAAAGATGTTGCTTGACAAGATTTTTGAGTGGTTTATAATCTTGTTTCTGTCGACGCGGGAGTAGCTCAGTTGGTAGAGCGCAACCTTGCCAAGGTTGAGGTCGAGAGTTCGAGACTCTTCTCCCGCTCCAACATTACAAAAGGGAAGCCTACAAGCTTCCCTTTTTCATTCGTGACACCCAGTCTGGGTTGCGAATGGCCTGGACAACGCGATTCGACGTTCACAGGTACAATACAGCTTCCTTGGCGGGGTAGCAAAGTGGTTATGCAGCGGCCTGCAAAGCCGTCTACGCCGGTTCGATCCCGACCCCCGCCTCCAAACATTGACGGCCTCCGCATGCGGAGGCCGTTTCGCTTTCTTCACTGTCCAATATCGGTCAAGATGCTTTGTGGTTGGGTGCACAGCCCATGAGGGACGTTGTGCGCCGTGAACAAGGACACGCGGGTAGCAGTTCTATACTGCTGCGCATGAAGATTGAAGCGAAAGAACATCTCACCATGACAGCTGTCGTGTTTGATTCGCTGACCTTGGTCAAGCGTCTGAGTGCTAGTGGCATGCCCGGCGAGCAAGCCGAGGCCGTCGTCAACATGACGCGGGATGTGATGCTCAGCGTCCCCACAAAAGACGACATTGATTCCGGGATCCGTACGCTTGATCCAAAATTCGCGACGATCGATCAGCGTTTTGCGACGATCGATCAGCGTTTTGTGGCAATCGATCAGCGTTTTGCAACGATCGATCATCGTTTCGACATCATCGAGCAGAAATTCACGATCCTCGAACAGCGCCTGACAATCAAGCTTGGCTCCATTGTCGTCATCGCGCTGGGCGCATTCACCGCCATCTCGAAGCTGATCGGATAGTTGTCGCTCTGCGAGC
>JACCDY010160232.1_pt1 | contig 10549 bp, 7 predicted proteins | sample 7446391 | NCBI WGS metagenome assembly JACCDY01 (sample SAMN15323451, study PRJNA562643) | freshwater metagenome | isolation source: river surface water | place: USA:Blue River Watershed | collected 2017-08-18
CGTGAAACTCAAATACGTCGAGATAAAGACAAGGTAAGAAGTCTTGGTGTAACACTTTATGACATTGATTTTGCTGTAAAATCATTTATAGATCAAACAATGCAATTAAAGGTGGAAGACAATGGAGAACTCATAGAAGTTCCTACAATATATGCAAACTCTGAAAAGTGGACATCCATACAAAGAAACGGGTATCTAAAAGACAAGAAGGGTAAAACACTCGTTCCACTGATTACATTCAGACGTTCGGGTGTGAATATGAAAAATGAACTAAGACGTAATAAGGTTGCTACAACAAACCAATTGGCTTACGTGATGAAGCAAAAATATTCAAAACTTGCCCCATATGATAAGTTTTCAAGTTTATACGGAACAAAACTTCCACAAGAGTATTTTGTAACACCTATACCAGATTATGTAGATGTCACATATGACTTTATACTATGGACTGAATATCAGAACCAACTGAATTACATAATTGAAAATTTCATATACTACGGTGGTAAATCGTTTGGTGATAAAAACTTCTTTAAGTTTGCATCCATGATAGATTCACTTACAATGGAAGACTCAAACACAACGGGTCAGGATAGAATGGTAAGAGCAAACTTTCAATTAACAATCCACGGTTATTTACTTCCAAAGAATATTGCGAATGAAACAACAACAAAACGTGTGTTAACACCAAATAAAGTTTCATTCGATACGGAAGTATCACGAGATATAGCTGGTGCTATTAAACAAAACGAAGAGTTGTACGGTGGAGATCCATTCAAATCAATAAACAGAAATGAACGAGACGAACGAGAAGATTTAATAAGAAGATTACGTGATAATCCGTAATGTATTCTACAATTAATTGAGTATATTTATAGATATACTGTTTTATTTTATAATGAGGTTTTTATGTCAGAACAAATTGGAAAAGAATTTGAACAGACAGATATAGATGCTGTCAAAGAGTTGCAATCTAAATATGCAACAACAACTGCTCAAATCGGTCAAGTGGAAGTAGAACTACATCTACTTAAAAAAAGATTGGGCGAAATAGAAGATTTGCGTAAAGAACTGTTTGAATCGTATGAATCATTACAGTCACAAGAAAAAGAACTTGTTACTGGACTAAACGAAAAATACGGTGATGGAGTTCTTGATCTAGATTCAGGAAGATTTATTCCGTCTGGCTCATAATTTGGATTTTTTGATTCATATTTATAGCAGAGACAACTGTATATTTAATTTTTTGGAGATAAATAGTGGCTAATGAAAGAATTGTAAGTCCTGGCGTGTTTACGGTCGAAAAGGATCTTTCATTCCTACCACAAGGGGTTGGTCAAATTGGTGCTGCACTCATAGGCCCAACACTCAAAGGCCCAGCCTTTGTTCCCACGGTAGTTGAAGGATATAACGACTTTATCACAAAATTTGGTACTGGGTATGAGCAATCATATCTTCCATATACTGCTAAGAGCTATCTAACTAACGCCGGTAGTGCAACTATCGTTCGTGTTCTTGGTTCTGGTGGTTATTCGCTTATTCACCCGATTGCACTTGTTGCATCTGGTTCCTATGGTAGAAGACTTATTTCGGTACTTCACCCAACATTTGTAGTATCGAGTGCTGACTCTGTTTCACTGTTCAAGTCGTCATCTCTTGCTTCAAACGCAAGTGGTAGCTTCGTGTTAACAGTCTCAGGTGCATTCGCAACTGATAACTCGGCATTTACAGGAAATGCTATTAGTGAGAACGGTACACCTTTCAGTGCTTCTATTAATCCTAATGAAACTTCATTTATTGGAGATCTCTACGGATATACAGCATACGGAACACACGCCGTTTACAACTACGTCTCTTTTGCAAAAGCTGCTTCAGCTTCTCTTGCAGCTGACCCAACATCAATTGTTGAAATTCAGACAGGATCTGCTTCAACATTGGCAGAATGGCAGTTTACAGATGATTATCTCGAAGCCTCAACTCCATGGATCACATCTCAGAAAATTGGTGCAGTTTCAAATGATCTCTTCAAGTTCCACACAATTTCTCACGGTGTTCACTCGAACTACGAAGTTAAGGTCGGTATTGCAAATATTCGTCCTGCTGGAACAATTGCTGGTTCTGATTATGGTGATTTCGATGTTGTAATTAGATATGTTGATCAATCAGGTGTTTATGGTTCACCATTTACATATGAAGATGATGATCTTCGTCCAAACGTTGTTGAATCATTCAAGTGTAATCTTGACCCTAACTCACCACGTTATATCGCTCGTGTTATTGGTGATAGATATGTAACAATCACATCAGAAGGTAAGGTTGTTGTTAATGGTGATTACTCTAACAAGTCAAACTATGTACGTGTTGAAGTAACAGATGCCGTCAAGAACGGTAGTGTTTCACCAACACTTGTACCGTTTGGATTCCGTGCCCTTAAGTCACCAATTCCAAATGGATTTACACAACCAGTTGCTGCTTCATTCGTAACAGATCAAACATCAGGTGGTGCTTATAACAGACGTGTATATTACGGATTTAGTTACGGATTTACAACAACTGATAACTTGAATTATTTGAAGCCACTTCCGATTAGTGCTAACCAAACAACAGGTTCTAACGTTGATTTCTACTTAGGTGATTACAATCAGAATGCAAGTGCTAACTTCCCATCTGCAACAACTGCTTATTCGGGTTCTGTTAACTTGACAACAAACACTTCGATTGATACACGTAAGTTCGTTGTACCATTCCAAGGTGGATTTGATGGCCATAAGCCACACCTTCAGAAGAAGACAGGAACATATATCGAAGCTGGTAACACACAAGGATTTGACATTTCGTCAACATCGGCTGATGGTTATACATCGTATAAGAAGGCACTTGATACAATCTCTAACTCAGACGAGTTTGATATTAACATGGTGGCTCTTCCAGGTGTTATCCACTCATTACACTCACCAATCAAATCATATGCCAAGACAATGGTTGAAGATCGTGGTGATGCTTTCTATGTGATGGATTCCGTTGGTATAGATGACAACATTGCAACAGCAATTTCTACTGTTGAAGGATTCGATTCAAACTACACAGCTACATACTATCCTTGGGTTAAGATCCTTGATATGGATAGAAACAAGCCAGTTTGGGTTCCACCTTCTGTTGTTCTTCCTGGTGTTCTTGCATTCAACGACCGTGTTGCTGCTGAATGGTTCGCTCCTGCTGGTCTGAACCGTGGTGGTCTCACAGAAGTTATTGAAGTGAAGACACGTCTTACACACTCAGAACGTGATGATCTATATGAAGCACGTATCAACCCAATCGCAGTATTCCCATCAACAGGAGTATGTGTATGGGGTCAGAAGACACTTCAAGGTCGTCCATCTGCTCTTGACCGTATCAACGTTCGTCGTCTCTTGATTGCAGCTAAGAAGTTCATCGCATCTGCTACACGTTACCTTGTGTTCGAACAAAATACAACACAAACACGTACAAGATTCTTGAACATCGTCACACCGTATCTCGAATCAATCCAACAACGTCAAGGTCTTTATGCCTTCCGCGTTATCATGGATGAGTCGAACAACACACCTGACATCATCGACCGTAACATTCTTTATGGTCAGTTGTTCCTACAACCTGCTAAGACTGCTGAATTCATCATTCTTGACTTCAACATTCAATCAACAGGTGCGGCATTCCCAGGTGCTTAATGAAATAATCGGGGGAGTTGAAATACACTCCCCCAATTTTTCAAACTGATTATATTTATATGAAAGAATGACTTTTAAACTTGGAGAAATAAATGGCTGAACTACTCGATCCTACCGAAATTTTCTTTACCCCATATGAGCCGAAACTTGCTAACCGGTTTATTATGTACATCGAAGGTGTTCCTGCTTACCTTATCAAAGGTGCATCACGTCCGAACGTTACCTTTAACGCAATAACTCTTGAACACATCAACGTAAAGAGAATGATTAAGGGTAAAGCAAAGTGGGAACCAGTAACAATTAAGCTGTATGACCCAATCGTACCATCAGCTGCACAAGCAGTTATGGAGTGGGTTCGTCTATCACACGAATCTGTAACAGGTCGTGACGGATATTCTGACTTCTACAAGAAGGACATTACATTCAATACACTTGGACCTGTTGGTGACAAGGTTGAAGAATGGACTTTAAAGGGTGCCTTCATTCAGGCAACTTCTATGGGTGAAATGGACTGGGGTACAGATGACCCTGTTGAAATTTCACTTACACTTGAATACGATTATGCGATCCTTCAGTTCTAATTTTTGAACTTAAAATTTTTATGGGTGTATCGATTTTTTCGGTACACCCATATTTATTAATACGAACAATATTGTTTCATTTAGTTTTAGGATTTAGTTATGGCTCAATTACCAACTGGATATAATCTCCAGAATAGCGGTGAGGCACTATCAGATGCAGAGTTAAAAGCTCAATTGATAGCAGAACACAAACCACTTGCCGCCAAAAAGTCAAACTTCCCAACAGAAATTATACCTCTTCCATCAAAGGGTTTACTCTATCCAGAAGGACATCCTCTTGCAGATGGTGTTGTGGAAATGAAGTATATGACTGCAAAGGAAGAAGATATTCTCACATCTCAGAATCTTATCAAACAAGGTGTTGTCCTTGATAAGTTATTTGAGTCTCTCATTGTCACTCCGGTTAATTACGATCACCTTTATCTCGGTGATAAGAATGCTATCATGGTAGCTGCTCGTATTTTAGGTTATGGTAAAGATTACACAGTACAAATCGAAGATCCAAGTTCACCAGGAACAAAACAAAAAGTCACTATAGATTTGACTCAAATAGAGCACAAGGAGGTGGATTATTCTCTATTCGAGAACAGAAAGAATGAATTTGACTTCGAATTACCACAATCAAAACGAGTTGTTACATTTAGACTTCTTACTCACGGTATTGAAAAAGATATTGATACAGAGATGAAGAGTATGAATAAACAAATTGTCCGAAGTGGTGTTGATAGGGCTTTAACAACACGTTTGAAACATATTATCATTGCAGTTGACGGGGAAACTGGTCGTGCTGCAGTTAATAACTTTGTAGATAACGAGTTGTTTGCACAGGATTCACGGGCACTTAGGTCTTATATGAAGGATATTGCACCTGATTTAGACATGACGTTTACGTTCATTTCAGAAGAAACGGGTGAGGCTTCGGAATTAGCAATTCCGATGGATGTTTCCTTTTTTTGGCCTGGGTCCTGATTATAAACTAGGATTACACGAAGAGATATTCTCGTTGTGTTATTACGGAAAAGGTGGTTTCACGTGGGAAGAAGTTTACAATTTACCTATTCATATTCGTAGATTTTACATTCAACAAATATCAAAAGCTATAGAAACCAAGAATAAGGCCGAAGAAGAAGCTTCCAAAAAACAATCATCATCTGTTCCTAAATTTTCTAGACCATCTAAATAAGATGGTATTATTAAAAGTCTTCATATTTATTGGTATGAAGACTTTTTATTTTGAGGTGATATATGAAACCAAACAATGAACAAATTAAGTTGATAAAAGAAGGTATCATTGATAAATTGATCGGATGGTACACCGATAAGCAATACTGGAAAGCCAAGAAAATGTTCGAAGAAGACCCAGAGCTTCAAGAAATTTCTAAAAGATTGTTTGCATCAATAGAAAAGTCATCAAAAATGATCGAAGACTATTGTAAGAAACACGGATGTGTTGAACCAACTAAACACACAATTAAGCTCGAAAAATTAAAAGACATGAAGCCTTCAAAGAAGAGAAAATAACATAAGGGTATATGGCAAAACAAAAAGAATCAAATTCCGATAAACAGTTGAAAGATCAACTGCGGTTAAATAAAGAACTGGCTAACCAAAGACAAATACTTCAAAGTATAAAAGATTTGGAGAGCGAGGGATTGGATTCTTATACCGATCGAGTGGATTTATCAAAACAATTGAATGAAAATGCACTCATCTTAATAAATCTAAACAAAAAGATAGATCAATTTAACGAGTCTTCAAGTGAAAGAGCATCATTTCTTTCAGATCAATATGCCACTCATAGAGACTTGCTTTCAGAAGTTCAAGAACAGTTTGCAGAATCTCTAAAAAATTCTGAAAAAATAGCTGATTCGGAGTTTGAAATTGTAGACTTATCTAAACTACAAAATAAACTATTAGATGAAAGAATAAAACTTGATAATTTAAGAAGTGTTCTTGGAAAATCAGAGTATGATAAACAAAAAGAAGTTTTAAATCTTATCGAATCTCGTCTAGATACTGTTAAAGAAATAAATTCTGAACAATTAAAATCAAATGATTTAGCTAAAAAGTTCTTAGAAGAAAATACACTTGTTGGTGGTGCACTAGGAAAAACACTTAGTGGAATAGAACATATGGCTGAACATTTTGGTGGTCATGGTTTAATAGGAAGTATTCTTGGAAAGAAAGCCTCTAAGTTAATTGAAAAAACAAGACACGATATACAATCGAAAATAGTAAAGGCATTCCAACAATCAGGAAAAGCTGGTGTTAATGCATTTAGTGTCACCAAGATGGCGGCCGGTTCTTTTGTTAAGTATGCTCTTCCTGCACTTGGTATAGCCGGTGTACTTGGTATATTCTATGCAATATCTCATGCAATTGGACACTTAGATGAGGAGCTAAAAGAAATAGGTCACCTATTCGGGGTTAGTAGATCTGAGGCTGATAAGATACACCACATATCTGTTGATATGGCTAAAGAAATGGGTGTTGTTGGTATCAACTCAATGGAAGTTGCAAAAGGTATAAAGGAAGCTCAAAACTCTTTAAATGGACTATCACTTGTACCATTATTAAAAGCTGGAAATGAAGAAGCTAAAAAGCTTGTAGAAGATACAACAATTCTTACTGAAAAGTTTGGTTTATCTGCCGATGAGGTTGGTAATCTTCATGGATTAGCTGCTATCACTAAAAAACCAATCGGTGAGTTAGTAAAAGACACTGTTAAAATGGGTAAAGGGTTTTTAGGAACAAAAGCCTCAATTCAATTGATAGCAAAATTATCTCCATCTATGGTGATGAACTTTAAGAAAGGTGGACAAGAACTTTTAAAGGCTGCTCAAAAGGCAAAACTTTTAGGTATGGAATTAAGTGATGTACAAGACTTTGGCGAAACTATTCTTGATTTTGAATCATCACTTGAAAAAGAAATGGAAGCAAGAGTTCTTACAGGTAAGGATTTAAATTTTGACTTAGCACGTCAATACGCTCTTAATAATAATATTGCTGATCTTCAAGAAGAAATGTTACATCAACTTGGTTCTTCTGCTGATTTTGAAAAGATGAACTTCTTACAACGAAAATCTATAGCAGAGGCGTTTGGAATGACAGTTGATCAAGTGGCAAAACTCTTAATAAATCAAGAGAAACTGGTATCACTCGGTGTAGATCAAAATACATTGGATGAACTTCAACAGAAAAATGCAGAAGAACTTAGAAAAGAATCTGAAAAACTTGGTAAAGGTAAACTGAAAGATTATGTAACTCAACTTGCAAAAGAAAAAGAAGTAGCGACCATAAATGAACGTATAAGTGATGCAATGACAAAGATAAAAGAAACGTTATCTGCAACACTTGCACCGCTCTTAGAACAGATACACCACTTCTTAGATTCTGCCGAAGGTGCTGAGTTTATAAAAGGTGCGGTAGAAGGAATAAAATCAATACTCACTGGCACCATATCGGTGATAAAAATGTTTGCTAGTGGTATAGCAACAATGAATAAGATGTTCGGAGGAACCGGAAGTGCCATCGCAATAATAACTGGTCTATTGGCAACCATGGCAACCTACTTTATAGGAAAAGCTCTAATCGTAAAAGGAATTCAGGCACTTACGAATTCCCTTACTGGTGCAACTTCTGCTGCTAGTAATCTTGCCGGTGGTATGCAACAAATATCCAATGCATCGGGTGGACTTAGTGGAGCTAGTGGAGCTGGTGGACAATTGGCATCATTCGGTTCAAGTATAACACCATTTGCACAAAATGCGGTTGCTCTTGGAATATCCTTAATTGCGTTTGCAGGTGCTCTGTGGATAACATCAAAGGCATTCCAGAATTTTGCGAAATTAGATTGGGAGGGCGTTGGTAAAGGAGCTGCCGCCATGGTTTTGATGACAGCAGTTGCATATGCACTTAATGCTCTCAGTAAAACACTATTGGCTGATGGTGGTGCATCTACTGGACTACTTGTGGCTCTTGGAGCCGCTCTTGTATTATTTGCTTCATCAGTACTAATTGCTGCAAAAGGTTTAGAAGTACTTTCTAAAATAAAATGGGATGGTTTTGATGGTATGTTTACGGCACTAGTAAAAGTAGGATCCTCATTTGCCGTACTCGGAGCTATGTCTCCTGCGATACTAATCGGTTCTGTTGCACTAACGATGGCATCAGCTGCCATTGCTGTGTTTGCTGGTGCTGTATATCTTCTCGGTAAAGGACTGAAAACTTTAACAGAGATAGGAGATATGAAGGCCGCTAGTTTAAATCTTGCAAATGGCTTAAAGGAACTTGGAAAGATACCTGGTTTAATTGATACTGGAAGTTTGATATTTTCATTCTTGAAATTAAGATTTGCGTTAGACACATTGAATATTGATTCAATCATTGCATTTGGTGAACTTGCAAAATCTGATTTATCTAAAGCTGGTTCAAATTTGGCAGAGGGTATAAAATCACTTCTAAATGTACCAAAGGATATTGATTTTGGTAGTAGTGGATTTTGGGGTATGGGTAAGACTGGTATAAAAGCATCAATGGATGAATTTAATGAATTACTAGATGAATTGAACTTCGATAGTGTAAAGGCATTTGCAGAAATAGCAAAGACTGATTTATCAAACATAGGATCAAATCTTAACAAGGGAATCGCATCTCTATCAGAGGTACAATCGACGGATGCCGTCAAAGAGAAACTACTTAGTGTTGAGGATGTTTTTGACTGGTTTGAAGATGCACTTGCAGAATTAGACTATGAGGACATAAAAGAATTTACTGGTGCTCCGTGGGAATCCATGATAGGATTTTCGAATAAATTCAAAGAGTTTTTAACGTCACTTGGTTCTCTCCCAAAAAATTCAGGTTCGATAGTAGGTGGATTTTCTTGGTTAATGGGAATGCTATCTGAGGCTATTAATAAAATAGATCCAAGTGTTTTTGAAAAAATAGGTGAAATGCAAGTACAAAATCTCACTGCATTCTCAAGTAAGTTTAGTAATTTCATAAACACATTAGAGTCAGCTAATGCAAAGGCACCAACTGCAATTGCCAATTTAGCATCTAACTTTAATATGTTAAATGAGGCAATAAACAAACTAAACGTAGATAAACTAAAAGAACTATCGTCAATAAGAATAGAAACTGCCGAACCTAGTGGTGTAGTTGGATTTGTTAACAAACTATTGTTTGGAAAAACTACAAATGAAACAACCACCGCAGTAGCAACACCATCTGGAGCAATAGGTGTCAAGAATGAGTCAAATGTTAAACTTGACAGAATGATTACTCTGTTAGAAAAATTAGTTGGAACTTCAAGTCAACCGATGGTAGTGAAGTTTGGTGATAGAACAATAGAGTACATATCAAACGGTGTAGAAAGACTAAGACAACAGGAAACCACAAAAACAGGTGGAAAGACTCTATAACCTGAGTATTATGACATAAATTCTTATTGTGGATATTTATAGTAAATAAACTTGGGCACAATAATGGCATTAGTAGATTTACAATCGGATTTATCAAAATTTCGTTCTAGCGTGAAACCAACTGGTGAAACAAGACCAGAGACTTCAAAAGCTAAAAGTTCAACCGCATTTGGTTCTTTTCAACCAATATCTGAAAAGTTGTCTTCACTTTCGCCAAAAATAACTAAACCAAGACAGGAACCTATACAGAATAAGTTATCTTCTACCACATTAGACGATGTTGTTAAGAAGATGTCAGCTGATCTTATAATAAACTCGGTTTCTAGATATAGCCCAATAAATGTAGAAGACAGAAGAAAATCGAATATTCAACCTTCTATCGAAGAAATATCATCAAAATTCCAAGAAATAAGACAGGATAGATTTACTTCTAGATTGAACAAATCAGATATTTTGGTTTTAAAAGCTGAAAATGGAACTAATAATTTAACATCTCCGATCGAAGTCAACTTGTTATTGGCAAAAACATTTGATAGACGATCTTCAAGTCCAGATGTGTTTGGAATAAATCAAATTGACAGTAAGGAAATATCAAGTCCATCTATATTTGTAAATAAACAAGATGCGTCAGATAATATAACAAATCCAGATGTAGGTATAAATCGACCAGTACAAACTTTTGATAGAACAGAACAAAGTCCAAATGTTCTACGATCTTCCAATATTGTAGATAAATCACCACAAAGTCCAGAAGTTTTTGGCGATCCTCTTTCAACAGATAAATCGGGTCAAAGTCCTGATGTATTTGGTGACCCTCTTTCATTGGATAAATCAGGTCAAA
>JACCDY010246245.1_pt1 | contig 10549 bp, 10 predicted proteins | sample 7446391 | NCBI WGS metagenome assembly JACCDY01 (sample SAMN15323451, study PRJNA562643) | freshwater metagenome | isolation source: river surface water | place: USA:Blue River Watershed | collected 2017-08-18
ACAAAACCAAAGTTAATGACAATCAGCGCGATAAGTGGATTTGATTCTGAGAGTGGCACCGCTATTGCAATGCTTGCGCCCCAACCAAGTGCGCCAAAATAACCACAAATACGAACTAAGCGAGCGGGACCAAAGTGATCAAGGGCCCGATCTCCAAGAAAGCGTGCTGTGATCATGGCCAGTGCAAATGATGCGTACGCAGATGCATTAACACCTTTGCCAATACCCATGTCATCGCGCAGCAATAGTGCGCCCCAATCACTGGCAGATCCTTCGGCAATCAGGGCTGCAAGCAAACCAAAACCAATAAACCACAAGGGAATGACAGATTTTCCAAAGAGAGGAATCTTGGCTGTTGTGTCATCTTCACCACTGTGACCATCTAAATTTTCAGGTAACAACTTGTACACGCAAGGGATAAATGCAAGAACGCAAATTGCGGCCACAGCAGATAAGTTCACTTGCGGAGAAACCACGCGAGCTATTGATCCACCTAAAACTGTTGTAGAGAATGCGCCAACACTCCACATAGCGTGAAACGAAGACATGCTTCGAGCATTGAGAATCTTTTCAACTGCAACAGCTTGAGTATTTAGCGCCACATCCATACTCGAATACCCAAAGCCCATCAAAAACAGTGCGCACGCCAAGATAATCGGCTCTGTTGAGAATCCAATTGCACATAAACCTGCTGGCAACATTACTGATGAAGCAAATAACACTGCGCGTGATCCAAATGTGTGCACCAATCGGCCTGCTAGTTGAGCGCCAACAATTGATCCAAGAGAACTTGCAAGAAGTACTAAACCGAATTGAGCATTACTCAAACCATTGGCATCTTTAATTTCAGGAATTCGTGCGACCCATCCCATTGATGCAACACCCATGATTGCAAAACTGGTCCACAAGGCTCTTTTGGATTGCTGTGCAATCTCAATGGGCGTGCGCATTTTCATTGGCCAACCCTACTATTCTTACTCTCATGAAGTTCAAAAAAGTTTTCATTTCACTCTGCGCTATCGCACTGATAGCCACTCCCCTTGCATCTGCTTCTGAAGCACTTTCGCAAGATACGCGAATGAAATTAGTGAAAACTCCTTCTGGAGACTTAGCCCCAAAATCTGTTCTCTCGTCAGGTTCTGGTCTGATCAGTGCGCATAACATGATGTACAAGCACACAGTCACTATCTATGACTCAAAAACAATGGAGTTAATTTCAACGGTTAAAGACAGTGTGGACCTTAAGTCTTTTGGATTTTCAAATTACAGCGGCAATTATCGCGGAGCTCCAGTTGAAGGTGCATTCTCGCCAGATGGTAAGTACCTGTACTTTACAAATTATGCGATGTACGGAAAAGGTTTCAATAAAGAAGGTACCGATAAATGCTCGCCATCTTCAGGGTATGACACAAGTTTTCTTTCCCGCATTGATTTGAGTACCTACACAATTGATGCCGTGTATCCGGTTGGATCGGTCCCAAAAGTTGTTCAAGTAACGCCAGATAACAAATACATTTTGGTCTCTAACTGGTGTTCGTACACAGTCTCTGTTATTTCAGTAGCTGAACAAAAAGTCGTTAAGAGCATCAAAATAGGTCGCTATCCACGTGGAATCGTTGTTACTAAGGACAGCGCATTTGCATACGTTGCGGAAATGGGTGGCAATAGATTGCACAGAATAGATCTGGCAACATTCGAGCAAACCTATATTCCTATTGGATCAAACCCCCGCGCGCTAGTGCTTTCTCCAGATGACAAAGTTTTGTATGCAACCATGAATCTTTCTGGACAAATCGCTGCATGGGATTTAGTTGCCAATAAATCATTAGGTAAAGCCAAGATTGGCAAAGCGGCTCGAAGCCTAGATATTTCATCTGATGGCACAGCGCTCTTTGCCACAAACTTCAAGAGCGGAACCGTTTCTAAAGTTCGAACATCAGATCTAAAGGTTCTGCAAACTATTAAAGTCTGCTCCGAACCGATCGGAATTTCATATGACTCTCCTACCGCTCGTACGTGGGTGGCTTGCTATGGGGGTTCCGTCAAAGTTTTCGCTAACGAATAATTAGATGCTCTAAAGTTCTGCCATGTCCGCAATCTTTGAAAATTCATCCGTGCAGCGAGTTCAAGGGCTCATGAAAGAACTCGGCATGAAAGGTGAAATAACAGCACTTGCCGATAGCGCTAGAACTGCAAAAGAAGCAGCGGATGCACTCGGAATCGAAGTAGGACAAGTTGCCTCATCGATCGTATTTAAATTAGATGATGAGTCACCACTCCTGGTAATCACTAGCGGTCGTCATAAAGTTGATACTGAACTTGTCGCCACAAGTTTGAATCAAAGTAAGTTGCATAGAGTCGATGCGGATTATGTAAAGGAAAAATCTGGATTCTCAATCGGCGGTGTATCCCCGATTGGATGGGTAACAAAGGCCACAATTCTTATTGACCTCGCACTCAATGATTACGACGTAGTTTGGGCTGCTGCGGGACATCCGCACTCCGTTTTTCCAACAACATACGCCGAACTAATCGCTTGTACTGGTGCTAAGCCAATGGTCGTAGGAGAATAAATCTATGAAAAGAATCTTCAAAGTAGCCGTCCTTCTCTCTTTTGCTTGGAACTTGGCCCTCGTAATTGGTGTTGTCCTCAACGCTGGTTATGCACTTCCACGTGCTGCAGGTGGGCAATTTGAATCTTTTCCAATGGGAATTCGTTTTCTTTATGTCAGCACAACATTTGTAGTGCTTTACCAAATCTATGTTTATCTGCAAATCATGCAGAACAAAAGTGTTAAGCCTGTCTGGGTGCCAAAAGCCTTTGCGTACTTAGGTTTAGTTAGCGTCTTCATGAACGCAATATCTCGTTCTACTCAAGAACAAATCAACGTTATTCCAGCATCAATCATTGCAGTTGCATTCTTTCTTGCATCAAAGCGGGTTCGCTCTTAATGATTTTAGATAGTCAGAAATTTGATGGTCCCCCAGGTAGTGATGTCCTAGTTCTGATTCACGGCATGGGATCGGCTGCAACTGCATGGAAATTGATTACTCCTGAGTTGACTCGCCACTTCACTGTTGTAACTCTGGATCTTCCTGGACATGGCAAAACACCAATGTCTATTTCCCAAGCAATGGATCCGCGCTCACTTGGCGATGCCGTATGCGAAACAATGAGTTCATTGGAAATCGAAAAGTTTCACTTATGTGGAAACTCATTAGGTGGCTGGGTCGCACTCGAAGTTGCTGCAAAACATAGTGGCCGCGTCTTATCTATTACTGGTTTAGCACCTGCTGGTTTATGGCTTGCTCCATATACCGCTCGATATCCAGGAACTGCTTTACTTCGCTTTCTGGCAAAAACAACTCAACCACTTTCACCATTTGCATTGAGATATGAATGGGCGCGCAAACTTGGTTTTGCGGAGGTAAGTCCATTATGGAAGAGCCTGAGTTATGAAACTTGTTTGGATGCTACAAATGCAATGAGCTCTGCTCCTGGATATTTTCCAGCATGGGATGCAATGCTTAAGAAACGCTTTGATTCCCCTATTCCGCAATCAATACCAGTAACAATTGTTTTTGGAGATTCCGATAACACATTGCCTGCATCAAGTTGCCAAGAGCGTTCGGTAGTGCCAGCACATAGCAAGTGGTTTGTCATCGAGAACTGTGGCCATGCGCCAATGTGGGATCACCCAACAACAGTAGTTCGACATATTCTGGAAACTGCGCGATCTCGCTAATGGTTACTGCGCTCTATTTTTTCGATACTCCAACACGTTCATTGCCATTAGCAATCTGGTCCATGGCTGTAGATCGTGGACGTTTGCGTAGATGCAAAGGCGTAAGTTTTGCAAAACTTTTAGGCGCGGGCAAAGGTGAAACATTTACACCGAGGGATGCCGACATCAATCGCTGGGGATTCTTAGTTGTTATTGAAGAAGATAGATTGGCAGCCCTTGATCAATCAAGAATTGTAAAAAAGTGGCGGCGATTTAGCACTGGTGAATACAGAATTCTTTTAGATCCAATCTCTTCACATGGAAAATGGAGCAGGCGCGAACCATTTGAAGTCAAAGGAAATGTCAGCGCGGATGGAAAAATTGCAGCAATCACTCGCGCCCGCATTAAGGCATCGCATACCTCTCGCTTCTTTTCATCCGTACCTCCAGTGACGGCCTCTCTTCATGGAAGTCCAGGATTGCTCGCGGCGATTGGAATTGGTGAAGCACCAATTGGATTGCAGGGCACTTTTTCTTTATGGAGTAGCGCAGCGCAGTTACGAACTTTTGCCTATAAAGGCGAAGCGCACATCAAGGCAATTGCCGATACTGAGAAATTCAAGTGGTACGCCGAAGAACTATTTGCGCGCTTTAGTGTGCGCGAGGAGCGCGGTTCAATGGTGGATAAGCGTTCGAACTAGGGCAGAATTACGCCCATGTCGATTCGTCATTATTCGCCCCGCAGAAATCGCAGAAACGGAATCTCATTTCGTTCTAAAACTCTGCTCGGAATAGTTCTTGGAATCACAATTGGCTTACAAATTATTTATCCACTTATTGATGGTGAATTTCTTCGAGTAGTAACAATTGCAACTGTGTATTGGGCGGCAGGTGCCATGGCGCTACATGCTCTTTTGGCATATGGTGCGCAGTACGCATTCACATATCTCGCAACCACAGTTGTATTCGCACTGATAGTTGAATCTGTCGGTGTTAAAACTGGTTGGCCATTTGGAACGTATGAATACGACCCATCTCTTGGACACACAATTGCAGGAGTTCCATACGTTGTTCCATTTGCATGGGTAATGATGGCTCACCCAGTTCTAATTGCTGCACGTCGCGTTGCCGGAAATTGGGTATTTCTCTACGGTGGATATGCAATGGCGGCTTGGGATTTATTTCTCGACCCACAAATGGTTGCGGCAAATCGTTGGCGTTGGACCTTCGATGGTGCACATGTTCCATATCAACCAGAGATTCCACTTTCAAATACTTTTGGTTGGCTACTAGCTGGAATGGCACTCATCGCTATTTTGCATCAAATTTTGCCTCGCGATCGTAGAAAATCGAGTGCAAGTTTTGGAGCAGTTGATGTTTGGTTAACGTGGACTTTCTTTGGTGGAGTTGTCTCTAATCTATTCTTCTTTGATCGCCCAGGTATTGCCTTCTTCGGTGGCATCGCATTCGCACTCTTCTTTCTGCCATATGCATTTTCTAGATGGCTTGGCCGTCCGTAAGACTTCATAATGCTTGAACTCTCATTATTGTTTTGCATCCTCGCACTCGTAATCACAGTTCTTAATGTCTTTTCAATAATCACTCCTCGAAACGGAGGACAGATAAAACAAAGAGTGAGTGTCCTTGTTCCACTGCGAAATGAGGAAGAAAACGCAGTAGCCATAGTCGAAACACTTGCAGCACAAGAGAATTTATCGGATGTTGAATTTCTGATTCTTAACGATAATTCAACTGACAAAACCTATGATTTAGTCACAACCACGGCTCGCAATGACTCACGATTTAAGATTATGCAAGGTTCGCCCTTGCCTGATGGCTGGCTTGGCAAACCGTGGGCACTGGAACAACTCAGTCAGAGTGCACGCGGTGAAATGCTTATCTGTATTGATGCAGATGTGCGCTTGAGTAAAACTGCTATCGCAGCTGCCGTAGATTCAATGGACGAACACTCTCTTGATTTCTTCTCTGCATACCCTTCCCAAGTAGCTCGCACATTCGGTGAACGAATGATTCAGCCTTTACTGCAATGGTCATGGCTCTCATCTGTCCCTCTTGCAATTGCAAAACGTTCGAGCAACCCATCTTTTGCTGTTGCAAATGGTCAATTCTTTGCAGTCAAAAAGAGTGCACTCATGCAAAGTGGTGGTTACTCGACAATAAAGTCCGAAGTGTTAGATGACATGCAAATGGCGCGAGTGCTGCTGCGAAACAAATTTAAAGGAACTGTGGGAAATGGCGCGTTAATTGCTCAATGCCATATGTATTCATCATGGGGTGAGCTGCGAAATGGATACGCGAAATCTCTATGGAAAGGCTTTGGCGGAGTATTTGGGTCAATCATCACAATTGCACTGCTAGTGCTGACAGGAATCATTCCAATAATAAGTGCAGCTACGGGCTCTCCATTTGGATGGTTAGCTTTTGAGGCAGTTCTAGTCTCTCGTTTGATTAGTGCAAAAATCACTCGTGCAAACTTATTTGACTCCCTCTTGCATCCGATCTCATCCGCACTCCTTATTTATTTAATTATCTATTCATGGCTCATGCGCGGTCGCATTCAATGGAAAGGCCGCACTGTATGAGCGAAGTAATTGTCATTGGTGCCGGTATGGGTGGCATGTGCACTGCAGCGAGATTGGCCCGACAAGGACATGTGGTTCGTGTACTTGAATCATCTGACAAAGCTGGTGGTAAGTGTCGAACTGAATGGATTGGCAAGTACGCATTTGATACTGGCCCTTCTCTTCTCACTCTGCCCGCTGTCTACCGAGATTTTTTTGCCCGTACAGGCAAACATCTTGGACAAGTTGTAGATATCAAAGCTGTTGATCCAGCTTTTGATTACAGATTTCAGGATGGCGTGCAACTAAAGTTCGCAAATCTTGCTCGTCATAAAACGCAAGAAGAGATCTCTCGTGTTCTTGGACCAGAAGTTGCTGCGCAATGGAATGCTCTCATGAAGCGCGCAGAAAGAATGTGGGACGTTTCTCGCGAACCATTTGTTGAATCCGAACTCACATCAATACTCTCACTGATAAAACGTCCAACAGTGTTGCGTGATTTAAAAGTTATAGCTCCCTGGAAGTCACTCCGTGACTTAGCCGATGAATTATTGCCTGATACGCATCTTCGCTACATTCTCGACAGATACGCGACTTACAGTGGTTCAGATCCACGATTGGCACCTGCAGTGCTTTCAACTATTGCATTTGTCGAAGAGGCTTTTGGTGCATGGCACATAACAGGTGGAATTGGAAAGCTTTCAGAAGCTGTCTATCAACGTTGCATTGATCTAGGAGTAACTTTTGAATTCAATACACCCGTTGAAAAAATCAATCACACTAAAACTCGGGTAACAGGTGTAACTCTTAAATCTGGACGCACCATTGAAGCTTCAATCGTCGTGGCTAACGCTGACGCTTCACTCGTCTATAACTCGTTACTGAGTACAAAACTTCGAAAAACACGAAGTGCCAGAAAGAGAATTTCACAGAGCACACAATCATTGGCTGGATTTTCATTGCTGCTCGGATTGCGCCCTGATCCGAGCACTACCCCGCTAAGTCATCACACAATACTTTTCCCTAAAGATTACGATGCAGAATTTGATGCAATCTTTACTACGCGCACCCCGGTGAAGAATCCAACGATTTACTTGTGCGCCCCACACGATGAAACGATGGTCAAAGAAGCTGGTGCGCAATCACTCTTTGTTTTGGTCAACGCGCCGATTCATGATGCGGCTGGTAAATCTGGTTGGAATTGGAATGATGAGAGTTTCAACAGAGATTACGCCAACTCAATTATTGATCACATTGAGTCCCAGGGAATTTCTATTCGTGATCGTCTTGAAGTATTAGAGATACGCACACCTGCAGATCTTGAAAGAAGTGTCAGTGCCCCTGGCGGTGCAATTTATGGAACATCAAGTAATGGTGCGAAGTCGGCATTCTTGCGAGCACGCAATAGATCACCGCTAAAGGGTTTGTATTGTGTTGGTGGTTCTGCTCATCCCGGTGGTGGATTACCGCTGGTTGGATTAAGTGCGGAAATTGTTGCTAACGCAATCGGGAATACGCAAAACGCATCACGCTTATTGCACTAAATAGAGAGGCGCCTAGAAATGCCCAGGTTGCTATCTCTATTCCCGGTAAATCTAATTGCCAAGCGATGAGAACAATAAAAATGAAACTGGCACGAACCGGTCTTTCGGTAAATGTCACTAATCCAAGGTCTTTAACGCCGAGTGATGAAACACGTGCGCGCATATATTCTTGAATCGAAGCTACGAGCCAGAGTGCGATGCACAAATAGGCAGGTATTCCAATTACATAGAGAGCGTAAAGCCAGAGCGCTTCACTAATGCGATCTACAACTGAATCAAGCAGTGCTCCCCAGTTTGACGCACGATTTTGAAAGATTGCAACGCTTCCATCAATACCATCGAAAAAAAGTGAAACAACAATGAGTGCAATAGCCCATGGTGACTGCGCCGTAAATGCGACGCCGATTGCGCTGATTAATCCCAACATAGTTAATACATTCGGAGTTATACGCAAGAGCGTGCATAGCAAGCCAAATCTGTATGAGATAGCAAGCCATCGGCCAACAATTCCTGTCGTTGGCGCAGCGTTGTGGAGTTCGCTCCATCTATCTTTAAACTGCTCGCGCGTAATCAATGGCTTAAGCCTTTCTAAAATGACTAGAACTATTGCGCAGGGTACCGTTACCGCGTGGCTAATGAGAAGAACGCTGATCCAGCTGCGATTCGCCAGTTAATTGAGGGCGAACTCGCAACTTTTCTGAGCGCCCAGAAGAAGTACTTAGAATCCATTGGTAGCGAACTCACACAGGCATCAGATGCACTCTCATCTTTTCTTTTAGAAGGTGGAAAAAGATTTCGACCTTTATTTGCATATTTTGGATTTCTTAGCGCAGGCGGTTCTCACTCCCCTGAAGTCATTCGTGCGTGTTCAAGCCTTGAGTTACTACAAGCGTGCGCACTAATCCACGATGATTTAATGGATGGATCAGATACGCGTCGCGGCAAGCCTGCAATTCACAAGCACTTTGAAAAATTGCACACACAAGAAAGCGCTGTTGGATCATCAGTTGGTTTTGGACAAGCCGCTGCGATCCTCTTGGGCGACTTGGCACTTGTTTATTCGGATCTTGCCCTGCATCAGAGTGGGATAAAGACTGAAGTATTGCCACAAGTTTTAGCGGTACACGATGAGATGCGCGTTGAGTTAATGGCCGGACAATTTTTAGATATCTACGAACAAACCAGAAGCACTCACACAGTTGAACGTGCACTCACGATTGCTCGTTATAAATCTGGCAAGTACACAATTGAGCGCCCACTTCACTTTGGCGCAGCACTAGCTACAACAGATAAAAAAGTATTAGCAGAAGTAACCTCTCATTTATCCTCTTATGGATTGCCACTTGGTGAAGCATTTCAATTGCGCGATGATCTGCTGGGCGTATTTGGCGATCCCGAATTAACCGGCAAACCAGCGGGTGATGATTTGCGTGAAGGAAAGCGCACAGTTCTGGTCGCCATGGCTCAGGAGTCAATGAGTTCAACTGATATCAAAGAGTTTGAATCACTATTTGGCAAACAGGATTTAGATTCAAGCGGTGTTGAAAAGTTACGCTCAATAATTACCGATTCAGGTGCACCTGATCATGTTGAAAATCTCATTACTGAATTAACAAATACTGCAATTCACGCACTTGATACTCCATCAATTGCGAACACAGCTCGCACGGTTCTAAGTGACCTTGCAATTATCGCTACGAAGAGGAATCTCTAATGCCAAAGCGCGTCAAAGGACCTACGGATCACGTCGTTGTTGTCGGTGCAGGGTTAGCGGGACTAAGTGCTGCCCTTCGCTTGGCTGGCACCGGTCGCAAAGTAACTGTGATCGAACGCGAAAGTGTTCCTGGTGGGCGAAATGGCTTGCTCAATAAAGATGGTTACGCCTTTGATACAGGCCCAAGTGTTTTAACAATGCCTTCTCTGATCAATGATGCCTTTAATAGCGTCGGGGAAGAACTCAAAGATTGGTTAGAACTAACACCAGTCGCGCCTTTGTACCGTGCTTTTTATGCAGATGGATCACAAATTGATATTCACGCCAACACAGAACAGATGGAAGCAGAAATTGCGAAAACTGTGAGTTCTGCTGAAGCAGCTGGCTATCGTCGCTACGTTGATTTCGTAACGAAGTTGTATAAGTATGAAATGAATGATTTCATCGACAGAAACATTGATTCACCGCTAAATCTTCTGACACCTAATTTAGCTCGACTAATTGCTTTAGGCGGATTTAGGCGTTTATCCCCAAAAGTTAATCAATTCATGAAAGATCCTCGCCTGCAAAAGGTTTACTCCTTCCAAGCAATGTATGCAGGTGTTAGCCCACAGCAAGCCCTAGCAATTTACGCAGTTATTGCTTACATGGATTCGGTCAACGGCGTCTTCTTTCCTAAAGGTGGAATGCACGCAGTTCCACGTGCACTTGCTGCAGCGGCGCAAAAACATGGTGTGGAATTTATGTACAACACGAACGCTGAAAAAATTGAAACTTCTAACGGTCGCGCCAAGGCAGTTATAACTAGTACCGGCCAACGCATTGAATGCGATGCGCTAGTTCTAAACCCTGACTTGCCTGTGGCGTGGCGTGATCTTCTTGGAAAAACTCCTTTGTCGGTCAAGCGCCTTCGATATTCCCCATCATGTGTGACTCTGCTCGTAGGTTCTTCTAAGAAATACGATCACGTTGCTCATCACAATA
>JACCDY011241846.1_pt1 | contig 10546 bp, 9 predicted proteins | sample 7446391 | NCBI WGS metagenome assembly JACCDY01 (sample SAMN15323451, study PRJNA562643) | freshwater metagenome | isolation source: river surface water | place: USA:Blue River Watershed | collected 2017-08-18
GCTAATTGCTCCAGTTCTAGCGTTGATCCAGTTCACGTTGCCCTTCACCGTATTGATCTCACCATTGTGAGCAATCATGCGATATGGGTGAGCTAATTCCCATGCTGGGAAAGTGTTAGTTGAGAAACGTTGATGTACCAGCGCTAATGCAGAAACAACTCTTGAGTCTTTAAGGTCCTCGTAATAGGCGCCCACTTGATTAGCTAATAGCAAACCTTTGTATACAACTGTACGTGCTGACATGGATGTAACGAAATATTCTTTACCATGCTGTAACTGCAGCGCTTGAATCGCATGACTACCTGTTTTACGAATCACATATAACTTACGCTCTAACGCGTCAGTTGTCATAATGTCACGTCCGCGACCAATGAAAATCTGACGAATCACTGGCTCTGTCTTGCGTACTGTTGGAGACATTGGCATGTTTGCATCCACAGGAACATCACGCCAACCCAACACCACTTGACCTTCAATACGAACCGTTCTTTCTAATTCTTGTTCGCAGGCTAATCGTGATGCACTTTCTTTTGGCATGAAAACCATACCAACACCATATTCACCAGCTGGCGGCAAGGTCACACCTTGTTTGGCCATTTCTTCTCGGTAGAACTGGTCCGGAATCTGAATCAAGATACCTGCACCGTCACCCATTAGAGGATCGGCGCCCACGGCGCCACGGTGATCGATGTTCTCAAGAATCTTGAGACCTTGAGTCACGATGTCGTGGCTCTTTTTTCCCTTGATGTGAGCAACAAAGCCCACGCCACAGGCGTCATGTTCGTTTACTGGGTCATATAGACCTTGCGCAGCTGGGCGCATTGAAGGTGAAGTAGTCACGGTATTCCCTTGATAAGTAATCAATGGTCTCTTTTGGGAGACTTATCCCCGTAAAAGTTGGGGTTTTGATGAACTATAGGGGATTACCCGCGCACACGCAATAGAAAATAATTAGTGTCTGTCACCAATTTATTATCAACAACCGAACAGATTGATAAAATTAGGGACACAGTCGTTCAGGATAGTCAATTATTTGCACCAAATTGTCACAAATTGCTACTTAGCAGTGACTTTTTTGGGCCTACCAGCTCGCCTAGGTACCACTGGTCGATTGATTTTAGGCGTTAACTGCTTAAGTAGTTGATCAGATGCTAGTGGCCAGCCAAAATTTAAGTGACTACTTACTTTTTCTATTTCTTTTTTATTCATTAGGTCAAATACTGACTTTTGCCAAGTTAACTGGCGCTCAAACGGTGTATTAGCCAAAGCCCAATAACTAGGGTGATCTGAAATCCATGGAATTGTTTCCGCCCCAACGTGATGGCGATAACTAGACCAATGCCAGTCTTCTGGTTTTTGAACTAACCCTGCCCTTAAAGGATTTTGCTCAATGAATTTTTGGCACAAAAGAAAATATTCATCAGGGTCGACCAAACAAGATCGATAACGCCCCTCCCAAACAGTACCAGTAGTGCCATGTGCATGATTAAACATTTGGGCGTAACGCCGCCCGACCGATTGCATAACACGTGACGCACTCACCTCATTTTTGGGTGTAGCGAGGATGTGAACATGATTAGGCATCAAGACATAAGCATGTATAGCCAAGTCATATTCCCTTGCAGCATCTCTTAACCACTCTAAATAGGAGCGCTTTTCTTCATCACTTGTGAAAATAAGCTGCGAATTGTGCCCTTTCACCATGATGTGAAGTGGATATCCCGCCAAGACGACTCGAGGAAGTCTAGCCATATTAAGTAGTCACTAGTTTTTGAAACTCTTTGCTAGCAAAACGATCTGTCATGCCAGCAATGTAATGAGATATACGGCGATACAAATCATCCTCCACACGGAAATCGTGTGGCAGGTGATATGGAAATTGTTCGTAATGAGCAAATAATGACTTAATCATGCCGCTAGCTTCTTGCGTCATTGCTTGCACTTGAGGATGCCTGTATAGGTTTTTGAATAGGAACCTTTTCATTTCCGTTGCTTGCTCACGCACTTCTGCAGAAAATCCAACCAAAGGTTTAGCGACCCTGACATCATGAATCGACCCTGGATTAACCTCTGATATCCGACGTTGGGTTTCTTTGACTAGGTCATCTACAAGAATGTGAATGATGTGTCTCACCACCTCATAAACCAAACGGCGCCCAGATAAGTCTGGGAAATTTTTCAACACTTTTTCTTTTTGCCCACGCCACAACGCAACCTCATCGAGTTGCTCAATACTCAACAACCCCGAACGAACACCATCATCTATGTCGTGATTGTTATAAGCAATTTCATCGGCTAAATTTGCTAATTGAGCTTCAAGGCTTGGTTGATGCCCATGCAAAAAGCGCTCACCCAACAAACCAAGCTTTTGTGCATTGTTTTTTGAACAATGCTTCAAAATACCTTCACGAGTTTCAAACGAAAGATTTAAACCACTCCACCAGGCATAACGCTCTTCTAGAAAATCAACCACCCATAAACTTTGAAGATTGTGCTCAAAGCCACCTTGGTCTTTCATACAGTCATTCAGAGCATCTTGCCCCGCATGCCCAAACGGGGTATGCCCCAAATCATGCGCTAAAGATATTGCCTCAACCAAATCCTCATTAAGTTGTAAACGTCTAGCAACAGCTCTACCAATCTGAGCCACCTCTAAACTGTGCGTCAGACGAGTTCTAAAGTGATCACCTTCATGATTTAAAAAAACTTGGGTTTTATATTCAAGGCGACGAAACGCTGTTGAATGAATAATTCTGTCGCGGTCTCGTTGAAATGGATTGCGCCCTGATTGAGTTGGCTCGGGCGGCTCTTGGTGAAGTCGACCAAGAGTTTCATGAGGCTTAGCTGCGTAACATGCCAAACTCATAAGTAATAAATTTAGCCTGCGCCAGCTGCTTGAAGCGTTTGTATCACCAAGGCATCATCAACAGCTTGGATTTTTGCTCGCCCAAATCCGTCAAGCAAAATGTAGCGAACTTCACCACCCTCGGCCTTCTTATCTACACTCATGAGTTCCATATAGCGATCGATGCCTAGCTTTGGCGGCACCGTTGGCAGGCGCAATGCAGCTGTGATTTTTTTAAGGCGTGACGCATCAGCTTCTGACAAAAGACCTACACGTACCGACAAGTCTGCTGCCATAACCATGCCACATCCAATAGCCTCACCATGCAACCACTCACCATAGCCCATACCAGCTTCAATGGCATGACCAAAGGTGTGTCCAAAGTTCAAGATAGCGCGAATCCCACCCTCTTTTTCATCTTGAGCAACAACTTGAGATTTAATCTCACAAGAACGTCGAACCGCATGCTCCATAGCCTTGGGTTCGCAAGCATTAAGAGCGTCTTGATTGTTTTCTATCCAAGTTAAAAACTCTGCATCAGCAATAGCGCCATGCTTAATCACTTCAGCCAAACCAGCTGCCAACTCTTTAGGTGGCAATGTTTTCAATGTGTCTAAGTCTGCAATAACTGCTTGAGGCTGATAAAAAGCCCCCACCATGTTTTTACCTAAGGGGTGATTAATACCAGTCTTGCCGCCGACTGACGAGTCAACTTGAGACAATAAAGTTGTAGGTACTTGGATAAAACGGATACCCCGCATGTAACAGGCAGCAGCAAAACCAGTCATATCACCAATGACGCCACCACCCAACGCAACTAATGTGGCTTTTCTGTCTGCAGAACTTTCGAGTAAACCATCAAAAATCTTTTGTAACACTTCCCAGGTTTTAAATACCTCACCATCTGGCAAAACAATTAGCTTTACTTTTTGACCTAGAGATTCAAGCGTTTTAACAACTCTATCAGCATATAAAGGGGCCACGGTCTCGTTAGTTACCACGGCAGTTAATGAGCCTTTTAAGTGCTTTTTATATAAATCAGGCTGCGCTAATAAATTCGCACCAATGTGTATTGGGTAACTGCGCTCACCAAGATCTAGTTGAAGTGTGTTCATGCTGATAGCTCAAATTGCATTATTAATGTATTTACCAACTGCGTAACACTGGGCTTACCAGTATCAATCACATGATGAGCAGTTTCTCTATACAAAGGATCACGTATGGCAAAGAGTTTTTCTAAAGTGCCCCTAGGGTCGTTGTTATTTAACAAAGGGCGGCCTTTATCGTTTCTAGTTCTTAGCCACAACTCATGAGGAGTAGCTCTCAAATAAACCACCACACCTCGATCATGTAAATGTCGGCGATTTTCTGGTAGTAAAACGGCGCCACCACCAGTAGCTAAAACTAAATTTTTTTCCTGAGTCAAATCATCTATGACTTGAGCCTCGCGCTTTCTGAAGCCTTCTTCACCTTCCATCTCAAAAATGGTTGGGATACGCACGCCGCAGCGGGCCTCTATCTCATGATCAGAGTCAACAAAACGTCTACCCAACTTTTTAGCCAACAAACGTCCAACGGTGGTTTTACCCGCCCCCATAACGCCCACTAAAAAGATATTTTCAGGAATACTGTTCACAAGTGAGATTCTACTGAGGCTTTTGACTAGAAACCAAAGTTGGCGTTAAAAAAATTAATAACTCTGTTTTATCTTTAAATTTTGACTCTTGCCTAAACAACATTCCCAAAATCGGAATCGACCCTAAAAATGGCACTTTGGCATCATCTTTTCGCTCCATCTCCTGAAAAATTCCACCCAAAATCACCGTGCCACCACTCTCTACCAAAACTTGGGTCTTGACGTGTTTTGTATCAATGGCAAAGCCCTGCTCAGTTTTTAAGCCCACACTGTCCTTATTAATATCGACCTCTAGGACGATCATCTGATTTTTCTGGATCCTGGGCTTAACCTCTAAGCGTAGGTTAGCTTTTCTGAATTGAACCTTTGTGGCACCTTGTCCAGCAGAGGATTGATAGGGCAATTCTGTGCCTTGCTCAATCAAAGCCTGGCTATTTTCCGCAGCCAACACACGCGGATTAGAAATAATGTCGCCTAAGCCACTGGACTCAAGAGCCGATAGCTCCATCTGTAATGCTTGAGATGCTTGCTTACCCAACAGACTAATTGTGGCAGTACCTGCTCCAAAACCATTCAAACCACTTGCAGGCAGTTGGCTAGACATTCTTAGCTGTCCTGATGAATCTTGATAAGCCAGTTTGGCTCCCAAATTTTGAGCAAAACGCCTTTCAGCCTCAACAATTCTTGCCTCGATCATGATTTGTCGTAAACCAATTTCTGACTGAATGACCTGATCTTGTTGTTGCACTCGGTCTTTTGTTCTCTTTTCAAAGTTAGCCAACTCTTCATAAGGTGCTACCCATAGAACTCCGTTGTCCAGTTTATATGCCAAGGTTTTACTGGCTACGACACTGTCTAAAACTGTTTGCCATGGCACTTGGTTCATATGAATGTTTGTTTTACCCTGAATTTTTTCACTGAGTATCAAGTTGATACCTCGCATCTCTGCCAGGATCTGAAATAACTGCCTCAAATCAATAGATGAAAAATTCAACGTGATTGGTTGTAGTTCGTCTAACACTGACTTCGAGCTTTTAGACTGAAGCCCGATTGGCCAACAAAGTCCGAATAATGCCATCTGCATTAATAACCTCTTACTCTTCAAGATGGCACCTCCATAGAAATTTTTAATAAACGACCTTGCTTAGACTCAAGCCAAATCAACTCCTGATCAAAGTTTTTAACAACCCAATCATCATCAACTTCTTGACCAACTTTCAGTAGCTTTTGCTGGTGATTTATTTCTATCAGGGCTTTTGTAGATGACCCGACACGCATCATGCCCCAGTACTTAATGTCCGGGACAGCTAACTCATCATCGTTATTTGAATCATTGGCAGCATCACTTTGAGCAACTTGCTTGATAGAACGATGCTTTACCTCCACTTGCAGTGCTTGAATTTGTAATTGCTGACGTTGAATCGCTAGACTCAAGTCTTGCTGCGCAATTGCTCGAAAATAATCAAGCAAAATAACAACGCAGAGCATCCCAAAAAATGTTCCAGCAACTAAAGGTAATTGATACTTTTGCCAATTATTGAAGATGAATTTGTGCCAATCGTATTGAAAAGCTGATGGTGTGGCGTCAAGCTCATCAGCAATATTTTTGGGGGCATATAAATCAGCGGTAATTGATCGTTTAAACATATGCCTATTGTCTAGACTTGTTAAGTGCTTAAAAATCAGTAATTAGCTAATTTTTTGTCAGAATTTTCTGATTTTTTATACAGATAAATCCTACCTATTTTTAATACCCCTGTTTCCACGGCTATCTCTATAATCAGCACATGAGCCAATCTCGTCAGCCCGTTCGTCCACCCTCACGCCTAGGTAGCGGTCGTCATCGTAAAAATGAATCTCGCGATTGGCGAGCATACTTTATTCGTTGGGGATTTTTTCTAGGCAGCGCAGGACTAATAGTAATTGGCTTAGTGATTGCATATGCCCTGATTGTGGCAAGACCTAACTTGCCTAATTTAGACACAATCACTGACTACAAACCAAAAGTTCCTCTCAGAATTTACACCGCTGACAACGCACTGATTGGCGAGTTTGGCGAGGAGCGCCGAAATGTAATTGCTATTAATGAAATTCCATCGTATTTAAAAAATGCAGTGGTTGCGATTGAAGATGAGCGCTTTTACGAACATGGTGGTGTTGACTACTGGGGCGTCTTGAGAGCAACTCTTGCCAACTTACGTGGCAGGTTAGCTCAAGGAGCCTCAACCATCACCATGCAAGTTGCCAGAAATTTCTTCTTGAGTAATGAGAAATCATTCAGTAGAAAAATTTATGAAGTTCTATTGGCATGGAAAATTGAAGCGAATCTGTCTAAAGAACAAATCCTTGAGCTTTACATGAACCAAATTTATTTGGGTCAAAGGGCTTATGGTTTTAGCAGCGCTGCACAAATTTATTTTGGCAAAGACGTAAGAGAAATATCTATCGCAGAAGCAGCTATGCTCGCAGGCCTACCTAAAGCCCCGTCAGCGTACAACCCAGTTGTTAACTATCGTCGCGCCAAAATCCGTCAAGAATACATTTTGCAAAGAATGCGTGATTTAAAAATGATTACGCCCAATCAATACGAATTGGCTCTTGCAGAAACGTTACATGTTCGAGGTGTTGGCAAAGAGTTTGCCACCAAGGCTGACTATGCAGCAGAGATGGTACGCCAACTGCTCATCAGCGAATACGGTGACAGTATTTATACCCAAGGTATGACCGTTTACACAACGATCCGTCGTGCTGAACAAGATGCCGCATACTCCGCAGTTCGTAAAGGCGTGATGGATTATGAGTTACGTCACAAATACCGTGGCCCTGAGGGATACATCAAACTACCCGACGGCAATACCGAAAGGCAACGTGCTATTGATGATGTATTGAGTGATCACCCAAGTAGTGATGACTTATTAGCTGGCGTAGTGATACAGGCCTCACCTAAAGAAATTCAGGCAGTGATTGCTACTGGCGACACCGTTATTATTAAAGGTGAAGATCTAAAGCTAGGCTCCGTTGCGCTATCAGATAAGGCTCAGCCCAAACAACAGATTAGGCCTGGGGCAATCATTCGTGTACTACCTTCCGATGGACGCTGGATCCTTGCACAAATGCCACAAGTTGAGGCGGCTTTTGTCGCTTTAGATGCTCGTGATGGTGGCATCAGAGCTTTAGTAGGCGGGTTTGATCATAATCGCAACAAGTTTAATCACGTATCACAAGCACAACGTCAACCTGGCTCATCATTCAAACCATTTGTATATGCAGCAGCCATTGAAAAAGGCATCATGCCCAACACGCTTGTTAATGATGCGCCGCTTTCTATCAGTAGCTTAGAAACAGGCAGTCAGATGTGGGAGCCAAAGAACTACGATGGTAAGTTCGAAGGTCAAATGCGCCTACGCACTGCTCTAGCAAAATCTAAAAACTTAGTGTCTGTTCGGGTAATTAGAAAAATTGGTCCTCGTTATGCCCAAGACTACATTCAGCGATTTGGTTTTGAAGCAGACAAACATCCTGCTTATCTCACTATGGCACTAGGTGCTGGATCTCTTACCCCGCTACAACTTGCCACGGGTTATGGTGTATTTGCTAATGGTGGTTATCGAGTAGAGCCTTACCTAATTAGCAAAGTGATTGATGCAAAGGGTAATGTTTTATTCGAAGCCACGCCGTCGATTGCAGGCGATAGCAAATTAAAAGTATTGGACTCAAGAACCGCCTTTGTGATGGATAGCCTTTTACAAGAAGTTACCAAGACAGGTACTGCGGCAAGCTCTAGACCTGCTTTGGGCAGAAGCGATATTGCAGGTAAAACAGGCACCACCAATGAATCGATGGATGCTTGGTTTGCTGGTTATAACCCCAACGTTGTTGCGGTGGCATGGATTGGCTTTGACAAACCTAAGAGCTTAGGCGATCGAGAAACAGGCGGTGGACTTGCGCTACCGATGTGGATTCGGTACATGAAAACTGCACTGAACGGCACGCCTGAATCAGGTAGAACAGTTCCTCCTGGCGTTGTTCAACAAGATGGTGACTGGACTATTCCGGAATTCACGCCATTCTTCGGCAGGACCTCAGTACTCGATTAATTAGCCGCGATAGATTACTTGTAGTGGTGTTTTTGCTTGCTGAGTTGCCAACCTACTGAGCTCTGAAAACAGCTCTGCACCACTTTTAGTGTCTAACCACAAAGGCTCTGCCAAAGTTCCTGCCCAGCGATAGTGAAATCCACCTTCTTTGGCGGCCACCCATATTTCTTGTAGTGGTGCTTGTGTATTAACGACAATAACGCTCCTGTCCTCAAATTGGATATTCACAACATTGCCACCTTGGCGGGCAATATCTAAGTCAAGATCCGATTCCTGAAAAGCTTCTTCGAGCGACATTTCAATCGCCTTCAATGTTTTTTCGGCAATAGCGTGAAAACTGCTATCAGATAAAGTTTCTACAACTTGAGTGGTTTTGTTCATATTTTTGATATCCGCCATGCTATAGTCAGCGATCACTTTTAAACTAATGAATATGCGTTTTATTGTATCTAGGACTTGCCTTCTTTGCGCAACAATATCCCTTCTGGGTTGCGGGATTCGTGGACCTCTTGTTCTTCCAAAGGTTCCACCAGCGCCTGTTGCCCCCGAAAAGGCTGAGCCCACAGAAAAACAATGGCCTCCAGCCAAGGATTCAAAATGAGCTTAATTCCCACACTCAACGGTTTTTGTATCAAAGATCAAGAATGGCATGCTGAAAACGTGCCATTGAGTGCTATCGCACAAAAATTTGGCACTCCAACATACGTTTACAGCAAACAGGCACTCAGCGATGCATTTAACTCCTATGAAGCAGCCTGTGTTCGCCCTAATGGCGAACGACGCGCTCGCGTTCACTATGCTATGAAAGCAAATAGCAATTTAGCTATCTTGAACTTATTTGCAAAGTTAGGGGCTGGCTTTGACATTGTGAGCGCAGGTGAATTGGCTCGTGTATTGGCTGCCGGCGGATCTGCTAACAAAGTCGTATTTTCTGGCGTTGGCAAAAGCACCGAAGAGATGACTGCGGCACTAAAAGCTGGAGTCAAATGTTTTAATTTGGAATCTATTCCAGAGTTAACTCGTTTAAATTCTGTGGCAGGCAACTTAGGTGTTAAAGCACCGATTTCTCTGCGCGTTAATCCAGATGTTGATCCAAAGACACACCCTTACATCTCTACTGGTTTAAAAGGTAATAAATTTGGTATTGCTTATGACGATGTAATCAAAACATATCAAGAAGCAGCCAAAATGCCTCACTGCCAAATTATTGGCATCGATTGCCATATCGGTTCACAAATTACAGAGATCAGCCCATACATGGATGCGCTCGATCGCGTTCTAGATCTCATTAAGCAATTAGAAGCATGTGGCATCAAGATTCATCATCTTGATATTGGCGGTGGCCTGGGCATTAGCTATACCAATGAAACTCCACCAGCCATTACAGAGTTTGCAAACACATTACTCAATCATATTGAGTCAAAAGGTTTTGGTCACTTAGAAGTTCTTTTTGAACCAGGCAGATCCTTGGTTGGCAATGCTGGTTTATTGTTAACCACCATTGAGTATTTAAAACCCGGTGAAACAAAAAACTTTTGTATCGTTGATGCAGCCATGAATGATTTAATGCGTCCCGCCATGTATGAGGCATTCCATGCAATTGTTCCAGTCAAAGCAAATAGCAAAGCCACTGCCGTGACTTATGACATTGTTGGCCCCATTTGCGAATCTGGTGACTGGTTGGGCAGAGATCGCTCCCTAGCGGTAGAGCCTGGAGATCAGTTAGCCATTCTTTCTGCTGGTGCTTATGGATTTACGATGAGCTCTAATTACAACACCAGAGGTAGAGCTGCCGAAGTGATGGTAGATGGATCTCAGGTGCACTTGATTCGTGCGCGAGAAACTATTGAGAGCTTGTTCGCCAACGAAAAGGTTTTGCCAGGTTAATTATTAAAAAACTCAGGCAAAACCTTTGGGATAAATTCGTCTGTATTACAGGCTGCCGTAACTGTGCAAGCCTGACAAGAA
>JACCDY010918595.1_pt1 | contig 10545 bp, 8 predicted proteins | sample 7446391 | NCBI WGS metagenome assembly JACCDY01 (sample SAMN15323451, study PRJNA562643) | freshwater metagenome | isolation source: river surface water | place: USA:Blue River Watershed | collected 2017-08-18
ATGGGAAGTTAGTGGAGACTCGCTTCGCGCTATCCCACCGTAATGGCCCTATCTGGCATGGCTACCTCGCAGGAGTCCGTGCCGGGCAGCGGTATGGCTATCGCATCTACGGTCCTTGGCAACCTGAATACGGCACCCGATTTAATGCGGCAAAGTTATTGATTGATCCCTACACCCATCGCCTCGATGGAAATGTTCAGTATGTTCCTGAGATTTACTCGCATGTGGCAGTTGATGGAACTGGCGAGGGCGACCTCACCATTCGAGATGATCGCGACAGCGCAGGTTTTGTTCCTTACTCGGTTGTCACAGATCATGCAGTCAGAGAGATCCATCGCCCACTGACATCATGGACATCTACCGTTATTTACGAAGCACATGTTCAAGGTTTAACAGCAAAGAATGAACGCATTCCGGCAAAAGAACGCGGCACTTACAAAGCGCTCGGTCACGAGAGCACCATTGCTCATCTGCAACACCTTGGAGTTACTGCAGTTGAGTTGCTACCAATTCATTCTTATGTGACCGAACCAGGTATTTGGCATCGAGGTCGAAAGAATCATTGGGGATATAACGCAATTGCATTTTCAGCGCCACATGCAGAATATGCAGCAACAGATGATCCCATCTCTGAACTACAGTGGTCGGTAGATCGTCTCCATGAATCAGGTATAGAGGTCTATCTCGATGTCGTCTACAACCACACCGCAGAAGGTGGCGTCGGTGGACCAACTCTCTCCTTTAAAGGTATAGATAACAAAGCGTGGTATCGCCAAGATAACAATGGCAACTACATCGATGTAACGGGATGTGGAAACACTTTGGCGGCTTCTAATCCCCACGCAGTTCGCCACATTATTGATTCGCTACGTTGGTGGGTAGAAGTAATTGGTGTTGATGGCTTCCGATTTGATTTAGCAACTGCGCTCTACACAAGTCACTCTGCATTTAATTCTTCGCTTATGTCAGCCATCGAATCTGACTCTGTGTTGCGTAATTTCAAGATGATTGCCGAACCTTGGGATATCTCTCGATACTCATTAGGTGATTTCCCGCATCCGTGGCGCGAGTGGAACGATCGATATCGTGACTCAGTTCGCCAGTTCTGGCTAGGAGATTTGGCGCGTGGATATGGTGAAGGAGTCTCAGATCTAGCCGCTGGAATCAGTGGTTCATCTGATGTTTTTTACTACCGCGGCCCAACTTCTTCAATCAACTTTGTTACTGCCCACGATGGTTTCTCGCTTGCCGACCTCGTGATGTATTCGCAGAAACATAACGAACCAAATCAAGAAGAGAATCGCGATGGTTCCAATGACAACCGCACCTGGAATCTGGGTGTTGAAGGTCCGTCTGATGATCCCGAGATTAACAAGTATCGCCACTCATTGAAGAAATCCATCATGACAACTCTGATGCTCTCTGCTGGCGTACCGATGATCACGATGGGCGATGAAATCTCACGCACGCAAAACGGCTCGAACAACACATATTCGATGCCACGAGATATGCATATTGATATCCCTGACTCACCAGAGACATTTATGGGTGGTTGGGCAAATAAATGGGATCTCAACGAGGATGAGATCGATATGCGAGAAGCTGTTGCAGAGCTGGCGCGAATTCGCAAGACGTATCTTGCCGACATTGCAGCCGAGTTCTTCACCGGTCGCGTTGATCTAGGGACGCAACGAAAAGATATCGCTTGGTTTAGCCTCGGCGGCCGCGAAATGACAGATGAACACTGGGGAGATGGCGAGAAGCGCAGCCTGACGGTCTTTATCGATGCCGGCCCTGATCGCGGATTACTGCTTCTTCTTAACTCATCTCGAGAAGAGACGCTCTTTACTCTGCCTGATGCAAAATGGGGATCGAGTTATCGACGCATCTTTGATGCCGCATCACCAGTTACTTTGCATGAACCACAGATTCAGCAACCAAGTGTCAAAGTTGCGGTTGCCCCACATTGCGCACAAGTCTGGCTCGTCACTCGCCAATAATTATCGCTGATTAGTTCTTCTTACCACTTGAACCGGCGATGAAGTGATATTGCCATTTGCATATGAATTATCGATGGGGGCGGCAACAACAGTGATGGTCTGACGGCTCATCACTGTTGGTTTCCATGCGCATGATGCAGTTAAGCTGGGAGCAATCCCTGAACTTGTCACCCGGTAACACCCAGCGATGCGCTTGCCGTTAGCGAAGAAGGAAACTCTGCTCGGCACTGTTAATGAAATTGTTAGATTGGTAATAATTCCCTTTGCCGGAGCATTTGAAAATGTTAAGTCGCTGAGTCGTGCAATCAATCCTGGAACAACCGAAACTGCCTGCGAAGGCGTGCCAGCCCCAAGTGCGCTTATCGCACGCAGTTTAATGGCGTAAGTAACGCCATCGGTCAGCCCTGGAATAGTGACAGGCGTGGTTGCATCTAATGGAGATAAAGCGATCCAGGTAGATCCATCATTAAGTGTGTATTCGTAATTGAGAATTGCACTGCCGCCATCGGATTCTGGATTGGTAAAAGCTATCTCCGCACTTGATGCCTTGGCAGTGGCAATGAGAGCAGTGGGTGCAGGTGGCGGTCCCTTCGGCGTTGCATCTCTTACCGCCGACCAGGTGCCTGTTCCGGATGCATTGGTACCTGCAACTCGGAAGCTGTAATTCACTCCATTAGTTAATCCAGTAACCGTCGCTACCGTGGTCGCGGCGGCTGTTGTCGAAAATGTTTGAAATGCAGAATCCGGATCTGAAGTTTTCTTGTATTGCACTATGTAACCTGTAGGTGCATCACCTGCAGCAGGTGCGTTCCAATCCACAATAACCTGCGCATTGCCGGCTCTCACGGGAAGAGAGAGGGCGCTGAGTGGATATCGAAAGACGACCAGCGAATCGGAAGGGAAGTTCCAACCTTTACCTGATAAACCTGCGCCGGTGGCTTGAGATCCACAACAGACACCAGAAGTTTTGTGTGTGGGTACATTTCCGGAGGCGCCATAGCCCGTTGATACTGCTGAACTCCATGTGACTCCAGTAAGTGCCGTCTGCATCTGAGCGAGCGTTACATTCTGTGTGCCTGCTGCCACTGCTGCACTCCCATACCCTGAGACAAAACTTTCTAACCTGAGGTATGTGCCACTTACAGAGGCCGTTCCTAAGGGAGACCTTCCTGATGCAACTTGTGCCCCAGGCATTGTGACGACATCTTGGCCATTGAGCGTTCCGGACCAATCTTCGGTTCCGCCTCCACCCATCACTGCAATATAAATATATGTTTCACCTTCTTGCGGATAAATATCAAGCGAGGCTGCATTTGCAATTTGTGTAGTCCACTCAACGTTATTTTGATTGAAAAGTCTGGTGACATTGGAGTCACTTCCCATAAATGCCGCATAATCGTTATCGACAATGACTTTTAAAGATGCAACTGAAAACCCGGGAGCTTGTGGCACTGCGGCTTGTGCTGGAGTAAAAGTGAAAATGGAGAGAAGAAGTGAGATCGCGCTGGCGATGGCACCTTTCTGCACAACTGTCTTCACGGGGTGAGTCTAGTCACCCAAAAAATGAGCGTAAATATTGGATGCGACCGTGGAGTAACCCTGACTTCGGTTTATATTGCTCAGGTGTTAGCAATCATCGCTCCCGGTCAAGGCGCTCAGACGCCTGGCATGCTCGCTCCTTGGATTGAGGATCCTGAATCTAAGGTGCTCCTCATCGAATGGTCTGATGCCATCGAGCTCGATCTTGTTCATCTTGGCGTCCACGCCGATGCAGAGGAAATTAAGGACACAGCCAATGCCCAACCGCTCATTGTTGCCGCGGGATTACTGAGTGCACGTACGCTCAATGTTTCCGGGAAATTTTCTTTTGTCGCCGGCCACTCTGTTGGTGAAATCACTGCAGCTGCTCTAGCTGGCGTCATCACTCCCCTTGATGCAATGAAGTTGGTGCGAACTCGTGGAGTTGAGATGGCGAAAGCTGCAGCGAAGGCGCCGGCGGGTATGTCGGCTGTACTTGGTGGCGATCGCGATGTTGTGCTCAAGGCGATCGCTGATGCTGGATTAGTTGCTGCAAATGACAATGGCGGCGGGCAAATTGTTGCCGCCGGAGATTTATCAGCTCTTGCAACATTAGCGCCAGAAGGTGCACGAGTTCGCGCTCTTGCGGTTGCAGGCGCATTCCATACCTCTTATATGCAACCAGCAGTCGAACCAATGCGCACTCTTGCCGCATCGATTGATGCCACTGATGCCACTGTTGGAGTTCTCTCCAATAAAGATGGTGCAGTAATCACATCAGGGCGCGAGATTCTTGATCGAATCGTCAATCAGATTGCCAATCCAGTGCGCTGGGATCTCTGCATGCAGACCCTTGCCGATAATGGAGTAACTGGCGCAATTGAAGTTGCGCCTGCTGGAACACTGGTTGGTTTGATTAAACGCGCTGTTCCGACAATCGAACAATGCGCACTTAAGTCACCGGTAGAAGTTGAAACCGCATCTACATTTGCCCAGACTCACGGAGGTAAGTAAGTGAGCATAAAGACACGTCAAGGTAGCGAAAGTCAGATTCTCGCCGTTGGCTCTTATCGTCCGAAGCGACTTGTCCCCAACTCAGAGATTGTCGATCGCATCGAATCTAGCGATGAGTGGATTCAGCAGCGCACCGGAATCGAATCACGTAGATTTGCAGATGAATCAGAGTCGCTACTCGATATGGCTATCTGGGCAGCCGAAGATGCACTCAAGAACGCCGGCCTTTCAATCGAGGATATCGATACCGTTGTCGTTGCAACGATTACCTTCCCTTTCCAGGCGCCATCTGCTGCAACAGCTTTGTTACAACGAATGGGCAACCCAACAGCTGCGGCCTTCGATATCAACGCTGCATGTGCTGGCTTCTGTTACGCAGTATCGATGGCGCATGACTTCGTAAAAGCTGGTACTTCAAAGAAGGTATTAGTGATTGGCGCCGAGAAAATCTCTGACTTCACTGATCCTACAGACCGCGCCACCGCATTTATCTTCGCCGACGGTGCTGGTGCTGTCATTATTGGTGAATCCGCAGAGGCTGGTATTGGTCCAGTTGTCTGGGGATCGGATGCCGATAGCCGGGATGCAATTCAGATGAATCCTTCATGGATTGAAGTCCGCGATACCGAGACCCAGCTGACTAAAGCTGATGTGAAGTGGCCAAACATTTCCCAAGAAGGTCAGAAGGTTTTCCGTTGGGCGGTCTTCTCGATGAGCAAAGCGGCTTTAAAGGCACTTGATGCTGCAGGTCTTACCGTCAACGATATTGATGCATTTATTCCGCACCAAGCAAATGTTCGTATCATCGAGACTATGGCGAAAGAGATGGATATACCAGAGCGCGTCATCATCGCTGACGATATTCGCAAGAATGGAAATACCTCAGCCGCATCAATTCCACTGGCTATGGATGCACTTCTTGATCAACATCCAGAACTCCATGGAAAACTTGCGCTCATCATCGGATATGGCGCAGGTCTCGTTTATGCAGGACAGGTTGTCAAACTTCCGCCTAAACCATAAAAAATCTCGCTAAACCCGCGTAGGTACTAGGAAGTAGCAGAGTTTTTCAGAGAGAATACGAATCAATAAGACATGAAGTAAAAGCAACACGAAGCTATAAGAAAAGGAATACAGAAAATGGCGCTTGCACAAGCAGATGTACTAGCAGGACTCAAGGAGATTGTTGAAGAAGTAGCTGGCATTCCAGCAGCATCAATCGAACTCGAAAAGAACTTCACAGAGGATCTCGAAGTTGACTCACTCAGCATGGTTGAAGTTGTAGTCGCTTGCGAAGAGCGTTTCGGCGTCAAGATTCCTGATGAGAAGGTAACTGAGCTCGTAACAGTGGGCGACGCAGTCAACTTCATCGTCAACGCTTCGAACTAAACGACGAGAGATAGCTCAAAGGATTATTGGTATGTCACAACGTCGCGTAGTGGTCACCGGACTCGGTGCAACCACCCCTCTCGGTGGAGATGTCGATTCAACCTGGAAGGCAGTTCTTGCCGGCCAGAGTGGAGTTCGACTTCTTACCGATGATTGGCGTGAAATGCTTCCTGTGCATTTCGCTGCGCGCGTTGCGACAGAGCCAGCAGATCAGATGGAGCGCGTGGAGATGCGCCGACTCGATCGTTCTGAACAGTTTGCCCTGATTGCCTCACGTGAGGCATGGAAAGATGCTGGATCCCCCGACGACCTCGATAAAGAGCGCCTCGGTGTTGTGATCGCATCTGGCATCGGCGGAGTTATTACGCTGATGGATCAATTTAATATTCTTAATGAAAAGGGAGCGCGTAGCGTAAGTCCGCATACCGTTCCAATGTTGATGCCTAATGGGCCTGCTGCAAATGTTGGCCTCGAACTTCAGGCAAAAGCCGGTGTTCATACACCTGTTTCAGCATGTGCCTCAGGCGCCGAAGCAATCGGTTATGCATTCGAGATGATTAAGAACAATCGAGCAGATGTTGTTGTCAGCGGCGGCGTTGAAGCAGCTTGCCACCAACTTCCAATGGCGGCTTTCGCTGCGATGAAGGCCCTTTCTACACGCAATGATGATCCTGCTCGAGCATCACGTCCATATGATCGCGACCGTGACGGATTCGTTCTCGGTGAAGGTGGCGGAATTCTTGTCCTGGAAGAGTATGAGCACGCTAAGGCACGCGGCGCAAAGATTTACTGTGAGATTAGCGGACAAGGTTTAACTTCAGACGGTTATCACATCGCAGCTCCCGACCCAGAAGGTTCGGGCGTACAGCGCGCGATTAAGTTTGCACTACAAAATGCTGGATTAACCGCGAAAGATATTGTTCACCTCAACGCGCATGCCACATCAACACCTGCTGGAGATGTTGCCGAAGCTAATGCGCTCCGTAAAGCGCTTGGCGCAGATGCAGATCACGTTGCAGTCTCTGCCACAAAATCGATGACCGGCCACCTTCTAGGCGGTGCTGGCGCTATCGAATCAGTCTTTCTTGTGAAAGCTCTTGCAGATCGCATGGCTCCACCAACAATCAATATTGAAAATTTGGACCCTGCAGTGACGGTCGATGTAGTGCGTGATAAGCCACGCGCTCTTCCAGCTGGAGATATCGCAGCACTGAACGACTCATTTGGCTTCGGTGGCCATAACGTCGTGCTCGTATTCAATTCACTCTAAGTTATAGACTCTCAACCATGAGCGGTTCCATTGCCAGCAATCCTCAAGATCCAGAGGTGCGCATCAAGAAGTTGATTGATGCTGATACTTTCTCATTTCTGCTCCCCCGCACAGATTGCGGAATGATTGCGGCAACCGGAACAATTAAAGGCAATAAAGTCGTTCTCTTTGCATCTGATGCAACATCAAAATCAGGTGCCCTCGGAATCGAAGGCTCCAATGTCATCCTTGCCGCATATCGCGAAGCGATGGCATATCAATTACCTATCGTCGGCATCTGGCACTCAGGTGGTGCCCGACTGAGTGACGGTGTTCTCTCGCTCAACGCCTTTGGTGAAGTTTTCCAAGCGATGGTCCTGGCAAGCGGTCGTATCCCACAGTTGTCATTGGTACTAGGTCCGACGGCAGGTGGTGGAGCATATGGCCCCGCATTAACTGATGTGGTTGTTCTTGCCCCCGAAGGTCGAATCTTTGTCACTGGTCCTGATGTCGTGAAATCTGTGACAGGTGAAGATATTGATATTGCAGCACTGGGAGGACCTGAAGCGCACTCGAAAAATAGTGGAGTAGCTCATGTCATTGCGCCAACAGAGGATGAAGCTTTTAACGAGATTCGAGATTTAGTCTCCCTCTTTGCCGATCAAGGGCACTTCACCAGCGACATTGCAGATGTTGATCTCAGTGTTCATATTCCGCCAATTGAGAAGCGCTCTTATGAAGTTCACCCACTGATAGATGCAATTCTCGATGCAGATGGTGAAAAGCTTGAACTATTACCAGTCTGGGCAGAGAACATGTCCACAGTTATTGGTCGCTTAGGCGGACGCACCGTCGGAGTGATTGCAAACAATCCCGCTCATATTGGCGGTGTACTTGATGCGGCAGCGGCTGAGAAGGCAGCGCGATTTGTTCGTACCTGTGATGCCTTTGGAATCCCGATGGTCGTCGTTGCAGATGTCACTGGTTTCTTGCCTGGTCCTGGTCAAGAGTGGGAAGGTGCAGTTCGACGTGGTGCGAAGTTACTTCATGCCTTTGCTGAATCTGTTGTGCCTCGAGTTACTTTGATTACTCGTCGAGCATATGGCGGAGCTTATGTTGCAATGAACTCAAAATCTCTAGGCGCAACTCGCACCTTTGCTTGGCCGACATCGGAAGTTTCTGTGATGGGCGCAGTTGCTGCGGTGCGAGTATTACATCGTCGCTTACTGGCAGATCTTCCCGAGGAGCAGCGCAGTGCGATGGAGCTAGAGCTCGCCGCCGAACATGATCGCATCTCAGGTGGCATCAATACGGCAGTTGAAATTGGTGCAGTCGATGAAGTAATTGAGCCAAGTCGCACTCGAACTGCACTTGTTCAAGCGCTGGCATCAGCTCCACACCGACGCGGTAGCCACGGAAATATTCCGCTCTAGGTAATTGAAGGTGCCTTCACTTTAGGAAGGTCGCAAGACTCCGAGGGCAGCACCTAATAGCCCTGAGTCGCGCAATAGTTCGGCTTTCTTGATCTTTAGATCGGCGAGGAATGAGATGTGACTTGCCTCAGCCGTGATGTGCTTGAGCAGCGGTTGCCAGTAAATATCTCCAGCTTGTGAGACTCCCCCGCCGACAACAACCAAGTCGAGATCGTTAATGACACATACATTAATGATGCTGACGGCAAGGGCATGCGCACCTTCATCGATTACTTGAATTGCAGTTGAATCACCATCTCGAGCAGATTGTGCAAGGGCAATAAAGTCAGTTGCTGGAGAGTTCCAACCGAGATCTTGCGCGCGCCTGACCATGCTCGGTCCACTTGCATACGCTTCAACGCAGCCAATACGACCACAGGTGCAACGAATTCCAGTGTGATTGATTGAGTGATGTCCGAAGAAACTCACATTTCCGGATTCACCGGAGACCAATTTGTTATCAAGGATCAGACCTCCGCCCACGCCGGTAGAGACAACCATCCCCAACATATTTCGACTTCCACGACCTGCACCAAGTTGATGTTCGGCATCTGCTACCGCCATGCCATCCCCATGTAAGACGACATTGTTACAAGAGGTGAGTTGTTTGAAGAGATCAACAATTTGGAAGCCGCGCCAACTTGGAATATTTACCGGACTGATTGTTCCTGCGCTGAGATTGAGTGGACCAGCAGAGCCGATTCCTACGCCGATAAGTTCTCCACTCGTCGTTGCAATCACATCCTTGCTTGCCTCGATGAGTGCCCCATCAAGATTGCTAGCAGAGCCTGTCGCTATTTCGCGTCGGTGGATGACCTTAAATGCGCCATCAATACTGGCCACGGTAGCTTTGGTGCCGCCGATATCGACTGCAAGTGCGTACTGCATCGAGACCTTACTTAACGGCGAAGGTAACTGAGACAGTAGAGGTAACGGTCTTTTCAATACTTGTGGTGTCGTAAGCACCACCATCAGATGTCATTGTCGAATCTGGTGTTGTCACTTGAAAAACTCCGGCACGCACAGATTGAACAGAACCAACTTTTCCGCCAACTGCCTTTGTAATTGCTTCAGCGCGAATCTTTGCATCCTTCATCGCATCTTCAAGAAGTTGAGGACGAAGTGAAGGCAGTGAGGAAATGTAATACTGAGGTCCATAGTTATTGACACTCACACCTGTCTGTAGAAGAGATCCAATACCTTGCGATAACTTAGAGATCAATTCAACATCTTTCGAACGAATGACAACATCGCGACTTGCACGATAGTTCAGGATCCGTCCTGTGTTATTTCCATTGGAATACTCTTCATTGGCATACGTTGCGACGGAGCCAAGAGTGATATCAGAATCAGGAATACCGGCATCTGTGAGGTACTTGCTTACTGCAGCAACATCACTACCCACCTTTGTTACCGCTGCTGAAACAGTTGGGCGAGTAAGTGAAACATTAAGGACCCATACGACGTTATCTGCAGTTGCAGAAATCTTTGCAGATCCGGTCACTGTGATTCCGTTATTGGTGCGAGAGGCAAAGCCCGACCCGACTTTCATCAGACCGAATCCAAAGGAGAGAGCGAGAATCGAAGCTGCCACAATGATGGCGATAGCCTTGCGGCGCTCGATCTGGATAATGGGGCTATTGGCTGGGTTAAAGTCGTTGTTGCTCATGCTGCCAGTCTATTACCGGTCCGTATTGAGCGTGGATTGCTTTTCCTGTGGGTTTCATCAGAGTGTTGACGGAGTATGCAATCAGCGGTTGCTCTAGTACCCTTATCCCTAGTCGGACGCTTAAATCAGTACCCGTTTGTTAAGGCTTAAATCTTTACTCGGTATGGCTGTAGGCAAGATGAAGACTGGCGATAGAGATATTTATCGCCCCACATATCGAAGGATAAGAAATAC
>JACCDY010089085.1_pt1 | contig 10540 bp, 10 predicted proteins | sample 7446391 | NCBI WGS metagenome assembly JACCDY01 (sample SAMN15323451, study PRJNA562643) | freshwater metagenome | isolation source: river surface water | place: USA:Blue River Watershed | collected 2017-08-18
ATATGTTATATATTCGCTTAATTCACTTGCGTTAAGTAAAGTAGAAGAAACATTTTGAGAATGATATTGTCTTACATTGTCATATAAAGTCAATACAGGTACGCCCATAACCAACGCTTCACATGTTGTTGTTGTTCCACAATATGGAAATGTATCTAATGAAATATCTATTTTGTTGTAATCAGGTAAGTGGTCTAAATAAGTATCAGAATAATCCAATATTTCAATTCTGGATGAATATTCTGAAAATTCTTCAAGAAATTGTGTTCTAATTTTGGGCGTTGAAAATTCTTTTGTTTTTATAACAAAACGCGCTGTTGGACATTTTTCTAAAATTTCTTTCCACGTTTTTCTAACCATTTTATTAATTTTATTATACCTATTAAAACTTCCAAATGTGATGTATCCATTTTTTACACACGGTGGTTCCAAAAGAGTTGGGAGTTTATCTAAACCCGTACTAGGAGTATATGATAAGAAACATTTTTCCAAAAATATTAATTTTTCACTATAATATTTTTGTGTATTCTCATCATCGCATGTATAATCCGTTAATCTATAATCCATTGAATTTAATCCAGATGAATTTGGATAGCCACAATAGCTAATTTGAATAGGTGCAGGTTTTAATGCAAACGTATCTAATCTATTATCACCTGTTTGAGCAGATAAGTCAAATAACATATCAATCTCATCTTCTTGGATTTTATTTTTAAATTCAATTGCAGATAAATTTTTAACAATCTGCCACTTACAATTTGGATACAATGATTTTAATTCCATAACTTTCATAGAATAACAATACACCTCAAAAATATTCTTATCAATTCCCTTTAATATAGAATCCATAAAATAACTTACAGGATGACATATAAAATCACCACTAACAAATCCTATACGTAATTTCCGTCTTAATCCATTCTTCTTGATAGCATCCACCTCCGTTTTCATTACTTCTTCGTTAACTTTATAATTAGGACACGATTTTCTATAATCAGTTTCTACATGTGGATATATTTTGTTTATACCTTTGTGCATATTAGAAATATACATTGGATCCTCAATCATATGTGAAATATAATTTAAATCTAATAATTTATTCTGATATGCAAGAGATAACCTTGGTTTGTATTTCAAGGCTGTATTATAACATTCAATCGCCTCAACAAATTCGCACTCATAACATTTTGCTAAACCCATATTCATATATATACTCGCAAACAACATATCTTTATCTATTGATAAACTTGTTTTGTTTTTCTTTAATGATTGAATTGCCTTGTTGTAATGGTAACATGCCTTATCTGTAATTCTTAATTCTGTATATAAAACACCTATATGATTATTTATATCAGGATCGTCTTCGTTTAAAGCATATGCTTTCATATAATATAATAAAGCCAATTCTCTATTCTGGACACTATAATAAATAGAACCCATACCATTTAAACATCTAATCAATAAATCAATTAAATTATTCTTATCGATTTCTGTAAAATTACTCTTTATTCGTAGCAATTCATAAGCTTGTTTGTAATGTATTAAACTTTTGTCTAAATTATTAATACGATGATACATAAACCCTAAATTATAATGCGTTTGAACATCACATGGATCTAATGGTAAGATTGTTTCTAATAACTGTACATGTTCAGATAAATCATTAGAATGTGTAATAATATATGTTATTACAGCTTTATACATTTCAATTCCCTTTTCATAAAATGTATCTAATTCAAAACTCTTTTTCAAAATTACTAAAGAAGACTTTAAAATATCCATTTCAGAACGGGTTAATTCTTGACGTTGATTATGTAACCCAACAGTTCTTATCATTAATTCAGAATAAATTGTATATAAATTTATCATTTCCTTTTTTTGTCGTACTATTTTAAATGGATTGAAATTAGCATGGGCATAATTAATTAATTCAGAAGATAATTCTATACATTTAGAGTACCCTTCATGATTTACAACATTTTTTTCTAAAAAATTCTTTTGACACACGTCAAATAAAGACTTCAATTCATTATACTTAACTACAAAGTTCATTTATTATTTTAATTTAATTATTAATTTTTACTTTTTTTATAAACGTAAAAAAATGAATTAATTAAAAATTGATTTTTAATTTAATAATTCAATTCATGAATATTAAAAAAAAAATAGAATTATTAAAAAATAAACCTCAACCTGAACAACGTACTGAAGAATGGTATTTTGAAAGAAATACCAAAATTACAGCATCAGAAGTATCCTCGTTATTATATAAAATACCAGAAGTATGCAATTTATATTTAGAAACATATAATATTTCACCAGATACATTTAAATTTAAAAATACAGAAACCCTTAGTCCTTTTGATACAAAAGATGATTATATTATAAAAAAGTGTAATAATTTCTTTGGTGAAAAATCTGTTTATAGAGACACCCCTCACACTTTATGGGGGAAAAAATACGAAGACGTTGTTGCTCGTTTCTATTCTTTACATACTCAAGAGCATATCAACCCTTTTGGTCTTTTAACACATTCTCGTTTAAAATGGTTAGGTGCAAGTCCCGATGGTATTACAGATAATGGTATTATGCTTGAAATTAAATGTCCAAAATCACGTAAAGTGACAGGAGTCCCACCTATTTATTATTGGATTCAAATGCAAATACAATTAGAAGTTGCTAATTTGGATTTATGTGATTACGTTGAATGTGAAATATCAGAATTAACACAAGAAGAATTTTTATCAATTGAAACTGATATTAAACAATTAGGAGTTGTTCTAGAAACAAATTTAGGAGAATATATTTATCCAACTTCTCAGTCTTCTAAAGAAGAATATTTATCGTGGATATCAGAAAATCCTGATTGCACCCCTTCTTTTTATAATATACATAAATGGTTTATAACACGTGTACATAGAAATAAAGAATGGTTCTCTATTATCAAACCAATATTGCAAACAGAATGGAAAAATATTAAACATTTACAAAATAATTTTAATATTTTTCAAGAATACAAAGAAAAAATAGAATTAATTAAACACCATAAATATCATGAAACTTTTAATAATACAGAATGTATAATAGAAGATACAAATTCTACCATGGAATTTTAAGACTCGTTACACTTTCTTAGAGACGATAATCCTATTGCTACAGCTTGTTTATAATTTGTAATTAATTTACCGTATCGCGATTTTAATTTTTTATCTTTAAATTCCTTCATAACTAAACCCATTTTATTTTTACATTCATCTTTCACTACACCAATCTTAGGATAAATACGTTTTTTAGGGGTCTTTACTTTTTCAACCTTCTTTTGAGATTTTGATGATTTTACTTTTTCAACCTTCTTTTGGGATTTTGGAGATTTTATTTTTTCAACCTTCTTTTGGGATTTTGGAGATTTTATTTTTTCAACCTTCTTTACGCGTTTTTTAGGTTCATCCGCCTTCTTTTTGTTCATTAAGTTATTTTAATAAATTAATTATTTATTAAAAAAAGTTTATTTTAATTTCAATTGATCTCTAACATCGCGACGACATATTGGACAAGATTTTTTTTCATTACATAACCAATGTTTTAAACAATCAACATGAAAACAATGATCACATGACAATTTAATACCTTCGTTTATATTATCAATACATATGCAACAATCCTTGTTTTCTATTTTTTGTTTTTGTAACTTATTAAATTCATCTTCTGTTAATACAATTTTAACATCCTCAAGTTCGTTAATTAAATTGTTTCCAATAATATTATTTAAAGACTCTAATGTATCATTAAAATACATATCAAGCAAATTATAACCACCAGTTATAGGTACTTGCCTTCCTATTAAAAATTGTTCAGAAATTAAATTTTGTCTTCTACGTATTGTAGATACTATTTCGTCAGATACCAAAGGAATACTATTAATTTCATCAATTAAAGATTCGAAAATTTCGTTTATAAAATTCATCATTAACTTTTTATTATTGTATTTTTAAAAAAAATTTTCAATTATTTTTGTAATTCAAGTAAATTAACATCTGGAAAATTATCTAATTTTTCATATAAATTACTAAACATATTTCTCAAAGATTTATAATTAGGTTTTTCGTCAAAATCAAGTGATTGAATATATTTAAAATATACTTTATATTCTTTTGGTAAATCATGACAAAAATCTTCTATATTTTCCATACATTCTTGTTTTTTATTACCTATTAATTCATATTTTTTACATTTATCTTTATGTTTTACTCTCTCCCATGGCAATCTACCTTTTAAAAAATATACAAGCAAATATCCAATGCATTCCATATCATCCTTTCTCGATTGTTCTTTACCGGTATGTGCCGATATACTTGCATACCGAGCTGTACCGCAAAATTTTTTTGTCTTCTCATTAAGTTCTATGTGTTCTCCATTTGACTTTTTAAAGTTTTTTGCCAATCCAAAATCTAATAAACATATCTCATTCTTATTTTTTATTACAAAATTATCTGGTTTTATATCTCTATGTATATATCCAGCCTTATGAACATATTTCATAATTGTAATCATCTGTATTGCTAAATATGTTACAGTTTTCAAATCCATTTTCTTTTTATCTTGCATAATTTTTTCTAAACTTGTCCCTAATAATTCCATAACCATGACTTTTTTTTCATCTGAACCATCTGTAGTCGATGGGCTTTTAACAATTTTTACTGTTGGTATCCCTAATGATTCATTTTCCTCTAATTCATCTTTATAATATTTGTATATATTTTTATATATACTTGCTTCTATATTTAATACTTTTTCTTTTTGTGAATCTTTTGGGATTTTTATAGCATAAAAATTATTTTTATACCTCGCCTCATAAACATCACCAAATGTCCCTGACGCAATGTATCTTGTTATCTCATATTTACTTATCTTGGTTCCTATCAAACTACTAACTTCCATTAATATTTCCTAATTATTTTTTATTTTAAATTTTATCAAATTACAGAGAAAATGAAATAATTAAATTAATCTAATCTTATATGAATTATCTAAGTAAAAAAGGTTATGTAGTGATAAAAGACAATCATCCTGAAAGTCTCTTGAATTCTTTAAAAAAAGAACTAGTAGCTCGTCCATTAGTTGATAAAAAATATGGAAAAGTGATAGAATATCCTGTTTATAAAGAAACTAAAAATAAAATATATATACCTAAGATGTTTGGTTTAAAAAAATTTGGCGAACCTCCTAAATTCTCCGATAATTATTATGGTAAAAACTTAAATGAATGTATATCTTTCAAAGGTTCTCTTCTTGAACATCAAATAGAACCAGTAAATTCATTACTAAATTCTTGTAAGGAATATAAAGGTGGAATATTGGAATTAAATACTGGATTTGGAAAAACTGTATGTGCTTTATATGCTCTTATTTCTCTTGGGAAAAAAACATTAATTGTTGTTAATAAAATTCCTTTATTAAATCAATGGATTGAAGAAATTAAACAATTTATCCCCAATGCATCTATTGGTATTATCCAAGGACAAAAAATTAATGAACAATCAATTCAAAATGCTGATATTATACTTTGTATGTTACAGAGTATGGCTGTTATTGAATATCCTGATAATATCTTGAATAATATTGGAACCTGTATTATAGATGAAATTCATAATCTAAGTTCAAAAACTTTTTCACAAGTTTTATTTAAGGTATGTTCACAATATACAATTGGACTGTCAGCCACACCCAGACGCGCAGACGGTTGCGAATACGTTTATAAATGGCACATTGGAGATATTGTTTATTCAAGCACGTCGGAAAGAAAAGGAAAAGAAGTTATAGTCAATTTTATAAAATTAAAATCAGAAAACTATAAAGAAATTTCAACTACTAATTTCATGGGTCAAAAACAAATACAATTTACAAGTATGATTTCAGAATTAATAACATTGCCAGAAAGAAATTCATATATTATAGAATTAATCGCTGACATATTAGAAAAAGATCCTAATAGAAAATTACTTGTTTTATCCGATAGACGTAGTCATTTAGATACTTTAAAAGCTGAATTATCTAAAAAAATACAACCACATTTTACATACGGATTATTTGTTGGAGGTATGAAAAAACAAGATTTGGATAACTCACGAAAATGTAAAATTATTTTAGCAACATTTTCTGCATTTAAAGAAGGTGTATCAGAAAAAGATCTAGACACGTTGATTCTAACGACACCAAAAAAGTTTGTAGGACATATCAAAAATTCCGTTAAAAAAGAAGGTGGTAATATGGAACAAATTGTAGGTAGAATTTTTAGAAAAGAACACACTGAAAGACATCCAGAAATTTATGATCTTATGGATCACTTTTCTGTTTTTAAAAATCAAGCAAATTCAAGAAAGGTTTTTTATAAAGAACATTTTACAAATGGTATTTTTAATGAAGTTTCACGCGATTTATCTTAATTTTTTTTTACTAAACATTATTAAAACATGTTTATTATAAATTCCGAATTTATGATGAATCAGCAGTTGTATGTATCAAGAAAATCACAAAGAACTGCTGGAAATTATAATTATTATTTTACACCAAGTATTGGTTTAACATTATATAACGGAAAAGTCTTGTTTCCAGATGATAAAAGTTTTGTTTTAGAATTTCCAAAATCTTCTTGTTTATCACTTTATCATCTTTTATTGAATACTGGAAAATGGCTTGAAGATTCTATAAAAAGAAACTTTATAGATTCATTCTCTTTGTGTCATGGGCTGTGTTTTGAAAATTTTAAAGAAGTTAATGATACATTTAGAATACGTGTTAATTTTGGGAATTCAAAAAATATTAAAGTTTATGATGAGTCAGGTGATCAAATTAGATTTACAGTCCCCAATAAAAATGCTATTTTACAAGAATGCACTGTTGAAATAAAAAACGCATGGAAGCAAAATGGTGTATTAGGATACAACATTGAACTTAGAGAAATTAAGCACTTTTTTTAATTTTATATATTATAATATTTTTGTATTTCTTCTATAACATCTTTTAAATACTTCATATCAGGATTTTGATTAATTATACATTCGCTTTTAACAAAAGTTTTATTTTCATAACCAATACCTTTATATTCATGAGTTATTTCAAAACCCAATATATCATATAATTGATTATGTTCAATAATTTGACAATGCTTAATGTCTAAATATTGTTGATACATATAACAATATGTTTTATCCGATATATCTTCTGAGAATTTATATTCTTTAACTTCAAAACAACCTCTAAAATTTGACATTAATAAAGTTTTTAATTCTGAAGCCAGAATTCTAGATGAATATACACCACATAGAATTTCACTATAAATTTTCAAATTATAATTATTATACACAACAGCATATAATGTATCTTTTGTTTCTTCATCATCATGTCTAGTATCTGTATCCTCTGTATCCTCTGTATCCTCTGTATCATCTGTATCCTCTTCTGTATTATTTAATCTATTATTATCTAATAAAACATCAAGCTCTTCAAAGGGATTATTATCTATTGTCATTTTTATTTTATTTAATTCTTTTTTTACTTTCATTTTTTTAATTAAATGAAAATTAATAAAATTCCCCCTTTATTAAAATGAATTCTTTTAAACTTAACAATTATCTATTACAAGATTGTGAATACATTGAAGAATCAGAACCGCGTTTTTTAATAAAAAAAGGAAATGAAAATGTTATTCGTTGGGAATGGGATGTTTATAATTATTTAATAGAAAATACAAAACTAATTCATTATAGACTTCTTGATAAAATTGATAATAAAATGTTAATTTACAGGATTGATTATAAAAAAATTTCTTTAAACGATTTTTTAAATAAACATAGAAAATCAAAATACAATGTTATTATCCTAAATGAACTATTCTCATTTATTAATACGTTTTATGCAAGTAATTTCATCCATGGAAATTTACACTTGTATAATATTTATGTAGACGAATTCTCATTTTTTAGAAATTTCCGTTTTTATGTTATAGATTTTACTAACTCTTATTTATTATCTGAAGAAGCCAATAACAGTGGTCATTATTTTAAAAAATGCTTTTGTTTAAAAATTACAAGTAATAATTTTAAAGAATTGGCGAAATATATTGATTTTATATCAATATATACATCGTTAAAAAATAAATTTAGGGATAACTCAACTAAAATAACGGAATTAAAAGAGTTATTTTTATATTATACAAATCCAGACATTTTTAATAAATTTTCCTAAACTACTTTTTTTATTTGCAAATTGCCCTTTTTATATAATTCATATAACTTATCTTTTGTTTGTTTTATCTTATCTTCTTGTAATTCTTCTATCTTTTTATTAGATATAAAAATTATATTTTCATCCAACTGAACAGACCATGTTAAATTCAATGTTGGATTTGCTAACATTATATATTTTGGATATTCAAGTTTCATCAATAATCCACCTGTTCTAAACTTTTTTGTTTTTAAATTATAATACTTTACCCATGTCTTAAACAAAGGCATTTTTGTTAAAAGCTTTTTTTCTTGTATAGTCTTTAAACATACATGATCTTTAATATTAACTTGAATATCTTCTTTTGACATTTTATCTTGTACACTCCCTGATTTTGGTTTTTTATAATTTGCTTCTTTTAAACTTTTAAATCCACCTTCTTGACTGTGTTCTTCTGTTTTGACGGTTCCTCTACCTTCTAAAGTTATTTTATACATTAGTTTTATTAATTAAATTAAATTTCTATAAATTTTTTCAAAATTCTCTGCGGGTTTTTAACAGGATGTCCTTTACGCGAACCTCTTTTGTGTGCTGGTGATATATATCCATTATTTAAAGAGGGTTTTATACCACATTGTTTTAACTTTTTATCAATACGTTCATTCAATAAACCGCATTTTCCTTTACCTCCAATATTATACTCACTTGGCAGCCAAAAACATCTTAGAATATTTATAGAAAAGGAACTATTGAACGCTTTTTCACAAGAATAATACTGACAATCAAGGTTGTTTTGCGTATTATGCGAATACCATATTTTTAAAAACTGCAAAGTAACCTTAGAATAATTAAAACAAAAAATATTTTGATTTTTTAATCTTAAAAATCTTGGGTCATAACATTTTGATTGTGTTATATCAGAATTCTGATTTGGTACAAAAAAATCAATGTTTTTAATATCAAAATATTTGGGATATCTCTCAAATTTCGTATCAATTGAAATGTATCTAATATTTTTGTATTTTCTGATTATATTATAAAATAATTGTGGTAAGTTTACTTTTGAATTTTGTTTAAAAATAATATAATTTAATTTTAGTTTATTACACATTTCTTCAAATTTATTAATTTTATCTTGAGAAGTTTTTTTATCTATTAATGTGATAACATACATTTTTTTAGAACTGTTTTTAATTTCTTTATAAATTTTATATTTTTTATACGGTATTGTAATATCTCTTACTTTCTTTATGCTATATTCTTTTTCCTGACTTCGTTCTTCATAATCTTTTTTCACTTGGGAGTATTGTTTATTTGTTAATCCATAATCTTTATAAATAATCAAATCCTTGTTTTTAACACATCTTAATTTCTCACCTTGTTGCCTGTAAAAAAATTTTGGAAAACGATTTTTCTCAACTCTTTTAGCCCATATATCACTTAATTCTCCTGTTTCAAAATCTTCATGTGCTATGACAACCTCGTTTTGTTTATAAAATTCATCTTCAAATTCTTCTTTATATGACGCAACGTGTGTATATCTCCCCTCTTCTGGTGAGTAAACATGTTTAGAAAACATATAAAGATAATTCATTGGTAACCACATACATCTTAAAGGAATAGTTAAAAAATTTCTTGTTATTAACCCTGAAAATAATTTATCCTCAGCTAAATTTCTATGTTTTTTTATTGTAGAATCTAATAATTCTAATAATTTTTTAGAGTTGGTTGATGTTGAAAAACCTAAAATTGCACCGGATAATATAAGTTGGTAAATATTAAAACAACTAAAATCAATTTGTTTATTATTTATAAAAAAACAATCATATTCTGCTTCAAACAATTCTGGATATTTCAAAATGCGTAAATCTGTATCTAAAAAAATTAAATTTTTAAATTGCCCTTCAAATTTTTTAATACATTCTTTAATAAATTCTGTCTTGTATGATAAAGCTTCCATATATGAACCTTTTTTTTCAAACTCTTTTCTCTCTTCTATATAATAATTTATTTTTAACTTGTCCATATCAGCTTTAATTCTTTTTACTTGTTGTCCATATGTTAATCCATTAATAGAACCCTTGTTTACATTACCATCCCCCCAATAATATGAAATTATAATAAATTTTGACTTCTCGTTATTTATCATTGGTTCTGTCATTTAGTTTTAACAAATAAAAAAAAAATAAATGAAAAATAAGTATTATTTAACTATTTTAAAAATGAAGCCAATTAAAATATGTTGTGTATTATGTAATCAAAATTTTTGGATTTTTAATAAACATATTTGTAACGTTAGAAATTCTCAAAACAATAT
>JACCDY011365261.1_pt1 | contig 10538 bp, 9 predicted proteins | sample 7446391 | NCBI WGS metagenome assembly JACCDY01 (sample SAMN15323451, study PRJNA562643) | freshwater metagenome | isolation source: river surface water | place: USA:Blue River Watershed | collected 2017-08-18
CACCACCCTGGACGAGTACCGCAAATTCATCGAGAAAGATGCTGTGCTGGAGCGCCGTTTCCAAAAAATCATCGTGGGTGAACCCACGGTGGAAGCCACCATCGCCATCCTGCGGGGACTCCAGGAAAAATACGAAGTGCACCACGGTGTCGAGATCACCGACCCCGCCATCGTCGCCGCTGCCGAACTGTCCCACCGCTACATCACCGATCGTTTTTTACCGGACAAGGCGATTGATCTGATCGATGAAGCCGCAGCCAAGATCAAGATCGAGATTGACTCCAAGCCCGAAGTCATGGACCGACTCGACCGCCGACTCATCCAACTCAAGATCGAGCGTGAAGCGGTGCGCAAAGAGAAGGACGAAGCCTCGCAAAAGCGCTTGGCCTTGCTCGAAGAGGAAATGGACAAGCTCGAGCAGGAATACGCCGACCTCGAAGAGATCTGGAAAACCGAGAAGGCCTCGGCGCAAGGCGGCGCGCAGGTCAAGGAAGAAATTGATCGTCTGCGTTTTCAGATCGAGGAGTACACCCGCAAAGGCGATTTCAACAAAGTGGCCGAGTTGCAATACGGCCGTTTGCCTGAGTTGGAAAAACGCCTGAAGGAAGCCAACGCACGCGAGACTGCTGCGGGCGATGCCGCAGTACCTCGCTTGTTGCGCACGCAAGTGGGGGCTGAAGAAATTGCCGAAGTGGTCGCGCGAGCCACGGGCATTCCGGTGGCTAAACTCATGCAGGGCGAGCGCGAGTAGTTGCTCCAGATGGAAGATAGTTTGCACCAGCGTGTCGTCGGGCAGCACGAGGCGATCGTGGCCGTGGCCAATGCCATTCGTCGCTCGCGCGCGGGGTTGGGTGACCCGAACCGTCCCACCGGCTCTTTCCTCTTCCTGGGCCCGACGGGCGTGGGCAAGACCGAGCTGTGCAAGGCGCTGGCGGGTTTTCTGTTTGAAAGTGAAGACCACCTCATTCGCATCGACATGAGCGAGTACATGGAGAAGCACGCGGTGAGCCGCCTGATCGGCGCTCCGCCCGGTTATGTGGGTTACGACGAGGGCGGCTACCTCACCGAGGCTGTGCGGCGCAAACCCTACAGCGTGCTCTTGCTTGACGAGGTCGAAAAAGCCCACCCCGATGTCTTCAATGTGTTGCTGCAAGTGCTCGACGATGGCCGTCTGACCGATGGCCAGGGCCGTACCGTGGACTTCAAGAACACGGTCATCGTGATGACCTCCAACATCGGGTCTCCCATCATCCAGAGCATGGTGGGTCGGGACAGCCAGGACATCAAGGATGCCGTGCTGGACGAACTCAAGGGTCATTTCCGCCCCGAGTTCCTCAACCGGATCGACGAAACCGTGGTGTTTCACAGCTTGGGTGCGGCTCACATTGCCAGCATTGCCGAGATCCAGCTGCGCGTTCTGGCCGATCGTCTGGCCCGCCTGGACCTCATGCTCCAGGTCACTCCCGCTGCGCTGGCTGAGCTGGCCAAGGTGGGCTTCGACCCGGTGTTTGGTGCACGTCCGCTCAAGCGGGCCATCCAGCAGCGCATCGAGAACCCGTTGTCCAAGCTCTTGCTGGAAGGGCAGTTCGGACCCAAGGATGTCATCGAGGTCAAGGTCGACCCGGTGCGAGCGCCTGGCGAATTTCAGTTCCACAAAGCCTCTGCCTGAGGAGGCGGTCCGCTTGACGCCCGATCGAGTCGGTCGGGTGACAGGGGCGTGCAAGCGCCCGCGCATAATCGGGGCATTGCAAACTTTGAACGATGCATTCCATGAGCGCTCGCGAACAAATAGCCGGCCATCTGCTGGTCGAATGTCTGGTGGAACAGGGCGTGACGCACGCCTTTGGTGTTCCGGGTGAAAGCTACTTGGCGGTGCTGGACGGCTTGCATGCCTACCGCGATCGCATCCAGTTCATCATCAACCGCCAGGAGGGCGGTGCTGCCTACATGGCGGAGGCGCATGGCAAGCTGACCGGTCGACCAGGGGTGTGCCTGGTCACGCGCGGGCCTGGCGCCACCAATGCCTCGGTGGGTATACACACGGCGTTCCAGGACAGCACCCCCCTGGTGTTGCTGGTGGGGGATGTGGCCTCCGATTGCCGAGACCGCGAAGGCTTTCAGGAGCTGGATTACGGCACCTTCTTCGGCCCCAACACGCGCGGCATGGCCAAGCGCGTGGAGCGCATTGATGACCCTGAACGGATTCCCGAATACGTGGCGCGTGCCTTTGCGACGGCGGTGAATGGCCGTCCCGGTCCTGTCGTGCTGGTGCTGCCGGAAGACATGCTGGTCAAGACGGTGAGCGCTCGTCCGCTGCCGCGTGTGCCGGCGGTGCAAGCGTCCCCCGCGCCCACCGATCTGGCGCGACTGCGCGAGATGCTGATGGCGGCTCGTAAACCGTTGGTGCTGGCGGGCGGTCCGGGCTGGACGCCCGCGGCCGCACAAGCCCTGCAGCGATTTGCCGAAAACTGGAAGCTGCCCGTGGGCAATGCCTTTCGTTTTCAGGACACCTTTGACAACCTGCATCCGAACTACGCGGGCGATGTGGGCATCGGCCTCAATCCCAAACTGGCGCAGCGGGTGCAGGACTGCGATCTGCTGCTGGTGGTAGGCCCCCGGCTAGGTGAGATGACCACCGGCGGCTACGCCCTGCTCAAACCTCCACGCCTGCCCCAGCCAGTGGTGCACATCCACCCCAGCGCTGAAGAACTCAACCGCGTGTACCACGCCGACCTGGGCATCCTGTCCACCCTGGGTGCGGCCGCCACTGCGCTCGCATCCCTCACACCGCCCGCCGATGTGCCCTGGGCTGACTGGACGCATCAAGCCCACGCGGATTACCTCGCCAACCTGACGCCGCAAGCTTTGCCGGGTGATATCGACATGGCGGCCATCATCAACGTGGTGAACCGTCTGTTGCCGCCCGACGCGGTGGTGACCAATGGCGCCGGCAACTTCGCCAGCTGGGTGCATCGCTTCCATCGTTACCACGGGATTGCGCGGGGTCACAAGACACAACTGGCACCGACCAACGGCTCCATGGGGTATGGCGTGCCAGCAGGAATTGCCGCCAATATCACCACGGGGCGCACGGCGTTCACCATTGCCGGGGACGGCGACTTCCTCATGAATGGTCAGGAGCTGGCGACGGCCCGGCAATATGGCGCGCGCAGCATCATCGTTTTGCTCAACAACGGCATGTACGGCACCATCCGCATGCACCAGGAACGCGACTTTCCGACGCACGAAAGCGGTTCGCATTTGAGCAATCCGGATTTCGTGGCGCTGGCCCAGGCCTACGGGTATGAGGGCGCGCGCGTCACACGTACCGCCGAGTTTGAGCCGGCGATGCGTGCTGCGCTGGCCAGCAAGACTGGCACTGTGATCGAGATCATGCTTGACCAGGAAGTCATCACCACGCGTGCCACGCTCTCGTCCATCCGCGACGCAGCCATCCAGCGCCTGAAGAACTGATCGGCATGGCCTCGGCAGTCCTGTCAGCGAGTTGACCCAGCGCTGGAGCATGCGTTGGTGCGTGTCACTTTAAAGAGTCGACATTAAAAAGCCATCTGACACCTTGTGGGTGCAGATGGCCTGTCATGAAGCGCCAGGGTCTGGCGCTGTCAAAGCGACTCAGTTCAGTGGAACTGCTCTTCCTCGGTGGAGCCGGTCAGCGCTTTCACGCTGGACTGGCCGCCCTGGATCACGGTGGTCACGTCGTCGAAGTAGCCCGCGCCCACTTCCTGTTGGTGCGACACAAAGGTGTAGCCCTGCTCGCGAGCGGCGAACTCGGGTTCTTGCACCATGTTCACATAGTGCTTCATGCCTTCGCCGCGTGCATAAGCATGGGCGAACTGGAAGCTGTTGTACCAGTTGATGTGAATGCCAGCCAGCGTGATGAACTGGTACTTGTAGCCCATGGCGCCCAGTTCCTTCTGGAACTTCGCGATGGTGGCGTCGTCCAGGTTCTTCTTCCAGTTGAAGGACGGCGAGCAGTTGTAGGACAGCAGCTTGCCGGGGTGCTTGGCATGCACGGCCTGTGCGAACTCACGGGCAAAGCCCAGGTCAGGGGTACCGGTTTCACACCACACCAGGTCGGAATAGGCCGCGTAGGCCACGCCACGGCTGATGGCTTGCTCCAGGCCATTCTTGACGCGGTAAAAGCCCTCGGGGGTGCGCTCACCGGTCAGGAAAGGTTGGTCATTGGCGTCGTGGTTGCTGGTGATCAGGTTGGCTGCTTCGGCATCGGTACGGGCCAGCACAATGGTGGGCACGCCCATGACGTCCGCGGCGAAACGCGCAGCGATCAGCTTCCCGCAGGCTTCCTGGGTGGGGACGAGCACCTTGCCGCCCATGTGGCCGCACTTCTTCACCGCAGCCAACTGGTCTTCAAAGTGAACGCCCGCAGCACCGGCGGCGATCATGTTCTTCATCAATTCGAAGGCGTTGAGTACGCCACCAAAGCCGGCTTCAGCGTCGGCCACGATGGGCAGGAAGAAATCGGTGTAGTCCTTGCTGCCCGGCTCGATGCCACGGCCCCACTGGATTTCGTCGGCGCGCTTGAAGGTGTTGTTGATGCGACGCACCATGGTGGGCACCGAGTCGTAGGCGTACAGCGATTGGTCGGGGTACATGGTCTCGGAGGTGTTGCCGTCAGCAGCCACTTGCCAGCCCGACAGGTACACGGCCTCCAAGCCAGCCTTGGCTTGTTGCATGGCCTGGCCGGCAGAGATGGCGCCAAAGGAGTTCACATAGCCCTTCTTGGCTTCGCCATTGATCAGGCGCCAGAGTTTGTCGGCACCGCGTTGGGCCAGGGTGTGCTCGATGTGCAGGCTGCCACGCAGGCGCACGACGTCGGCGGCGCTGTAGCCCCGCTTGACGCCTTTCCAGCGCGGGTTGTGGGCCCAGTCTTTTTCGAGGGCGGCGATTTGTTGTTCGCGGCTCAGTTGTTCAGTCAGATTTTGTGGCATGAGATCACTCCTTGAAGTTAACGAATCGTCGGGATCTGAGTGCGATAGCTGTCCAGATCCGTTGAACGAAGTTTAAGTCTTGTAGAAGAGTGAATTCACATCTTATGTCTTATATAAGAATTATTTTTTTATGTTTAAAATCATTGACTTATTTTAATAATTTTTCAATATGAAATTCTATTTCCCATATCAAGAAAAAATATTGCGTCGCAACAATTCAATATTTCACAATAAGAAAAATAATTCGCCCTCGTGAAAATCGTTCTGTGCCAGCATTCCAGGCAGGCTCGGGGCGCCCGCATGCACCCTGATGAGAGCCGGGTCGTCGGGCCGCGCAGACCCGTTTCAACCGGGGGGTGGACACGCCTGCAGCCAGTCGCCGTGCTCGATCAGCGCCCGTCCCTGAATGCGTGAAGGGTCAATCTCGTAGAGCAGGCACTCCAGGGGGCCGGAGGGTGTGTCTACCCTCACCGAGCGACGGTGGTACTCGCCGGTCGGCTGAGGTAAGAGGCCTTCCAGATGATCGAGTTGTACCAACACCGACGGCGAGACCTCGTAGACCTCGCCCTGCACCCAGCCGCCTTGTCCCAAGGCCAGTCCGGGGTAACGGCCGAGGTGGTAGAGACGGCCGCGTACGCGGGCGGACGTGACAAAGCGGGGCAGGGGCTGGTAGCGGTAGATGTCGTTGCGACCCCCACGGCGCAGCGTGCCGTAGACAAATACACGCGTCATCTCGGTTTGCTGCATGATGCGTTCCTGATCATCTCTTATGAACTCTCCCTCCTCATTGTCACATCGGCCATTGGTTTTGCACTACGTGTGCCTGGCCGCAAGCATGGCGCTGGTGGGCAGTTACGTCAGCTTGGCGCAACAACTCGTGGCTGTGATGGGCGTGACGGTGCTCGCCTGGTGTCGTTTCACCATTGGCGCAATGGTCATGCCGCACTGGTTGCGAAAACCCGCCGATGAGCCACCTCTCACACCCGCACTGCACGGCTGGTTATTCCTCGAGTCTTTGCTGGGCAATGTGCTGTTTTCCCTCTGCATGCTGGCGGGTGTGCAACGCACCTCGGCGGTGTCGGCCGGTGTGATTCTGTCATTCACGCCCATGGCCGTGGCCTTGCTGAGCCGGTGGTGGCTGGGAGAGCAGGTGGCTGGACGAACCTGGGTGGGTATTGCACTGGCGGTCAGTGGCATGGCGTTGCTGGGTGCCGAAGGTAGAGCTGCCCCATCGCACGAGGCGGCCGCCGCATGGCCCGACAGTGCGCTGGGCAATGGGTTGATTCTGGCGGCTGTGGTGTGCGAAGCCAGCTACGCCGTGATTGGCAAACGACTCACCCGCACCCTGAGTCCGCGTCGAATCACCGCGTTGATCAACCTGTGGGGGTGGGTGTTGATGACCCCTCTGGCATGGACCGCCTTGCAAGTCTTCAATCCAGCTGCTTTGCATCTCGGTCAATGGAGTGCATTGTTGTTTTACTCTCTGGCGGCTAGCGTGGGCACGGTCTGGTTGTGGATGACAGGCTTACAGCGTGTGCCGGCCAGCCAGGCAGGCGTGTTCACGGCCATGCTGCCTCTGGCCGCATGCACGGTGGCCTGGTTGCTGGGCGAGGTGCCGTCGCGTCTGCAATGGCTGGCCTTGGGCCTCACGTTGGCAGGTATTGTCGTGTCCAGTTGGACACGACCGAAAGGCGCTTGAGGCGAAAATTCCCGCAAATTTCGCCACAAGGACGGGTTCTCCCTCTGAAAAAAACAACATCTCGAGTGAAAAAAGTGCTTTTCCCCTTGGAAATGCGATTTTTTCCCGATAGCATCCGGGGTGCTGAAGGATCTGCAGATTCCTCCAGCGACAACTAACCTCTTCTAGAAGGACATTGAATCATGGCAACTGCAAAGAAAGCACCGGCTAAAAAAGCCGCCGCAAAAAAAGCTCCGGCTAAAAAAGCCGCAGCCAAGAAACCCGTAGCGAAGAAGGCTGCACCGGCCAAAAAAGCCGCTGCCAAGAAGCCCGCCGCCAAGAAGGCCGCACCGGCGAAAAAGGCTGCTGCCAAGAAGCCCGCTGCCAAGAAGCCCGCTGCGAAGAAAGCTCCCGCCAAGAAGCGCACCCCCAACGCTGCCTTCATGAAGGCATTGACCCCCAGCGCTGCACTGGCCGCCGTGATTGGCAACGCCGCTGTGCCGCGTACCGAAGTGGTCAGCAAGCTGTGGACGTACATCAAGAAGCACGGTCTGCAGGACAAAGTCAACAAGCGCAACATCAACGCTGACGACAAGCTCAAGGCCGTTTTCGGCAAGAACCAGGTCACGATGTTCGAACTGGCTGGCTTGATCGGCAAGCACCTGAGCTGATCGTCAGATCCTGCTCAAGCGAAGGGCCGCATTTGCGGCCCTTTGTTTTGGTGCGAGGCGTGGCTCGCCGGGCACGTGAATCGCTCAGCCCAGACGAGCCCGCGGGTCCTTGCGGGCCAGACGAGCAAGCAGGTGTTCCACCTCTTTCATGGTGTGTGCACTCATCTTGGCACCGGGCTTGCGCTGTGCATCACTGGTCAGCAGACCCCGACGGTGCATGATGTACTTGCGCACCGCCAGCCCCACGCCGGGTTGCTGCTCATAACGAAGCAGGGGCAAGTGGGCATCGAACAAGTCATGCGCGGCTTCCGTCTCGCCGGCGCGGCTGAGTCGCACCACATCGCACAGCATGTCCGGGAACGCATAGCCGGTGTTGGCCCCATCGGCACCGCGTGACATCTCGTAATCGAGAAACAAGCCGCCGTTACCGCACAGGATGGCGATGTGGCGCATCTCGCCTTTCTTTTCGAATTGACGCAGGGTCGAGATTTTTTCCAATCCTGGCCAATCCTCGTGCTTGAGCATCACGATGGCGGGGATCTCCTGGACCATGCGACGGATGACACCAGGCGTCATCTGCACCGAGAAGGTGAGGGGGTAGTCCTGCAACACGATGGGGATGTCGGTGCCGATGGCATCACTGGCCTGTTGGTAGTACGTGACGATCTGCTCATCGGTGCGCAAAGTATTGGGAGGCGCAATCATCACGCCTGCGGCACCGGCGGCCATGACCTCCTGGGCCAGAATGCGCATGCTGGCAAAGCCGGGAGAGGACACGCCGGCAATGATGGGCAGCCCCGAGGCACGGGCAGTCATCGCACGGGTAATGGCCACGCTTTCTTCCAGGGAGAGTTTGGGCGCTTCGCCTAACTGGCCCAGCACCGTGACGCCGGTGGCACCGCAGGAGAGGTAAAAATCGGTGAGTCGGTCCATTGACGCGGTGTCAATGCTGCCGTCCTCAAGAAATGCGGTGGGGGCGATAGGGTAGACGCCGTGAACCTGGTCAGTCAGTCGCATGAGATTCCCTCCTGCAAGCAGGGCCTGCTGGTTTGAAATGAGTTAGAGTCGACTCAAGACATGGTCGGCGATGCGGCCGCGGGTGGTCACCCAAATGTCCTGCCGCCCAGCACAGCGCTCGGCAATTTCGGCGTACGCCCACGAGCAGGCGGGTCTGCCATAGCAGTGCGCATGCACCAGCACATCAAGGATCACCGCATCATGGGTATTGGCCAGCATGTGGCTCAGTGCCTCGTCAAACACTTCCACAAATTGGCGCGGTGTGCGTCCAAATCGCATCGAATGTGACAAGTCATTGATCTCAATGCTCAAGGGAACGGCGACCAGGGATCCCTGGTCGAACTCCTGCACATAAGGAAGGTCCTCATCCAAGGCATCACCTTGCCAGCGGTAGCCCAGTTCCACCAATCGCTCAAAGGTGCTGTGGCTTGCGGTGGCTCTCGGACTGATCCAGCCTGAGGGAGTCTCTCCGGTGACCCGGGTGAGTAAGTCGGTGGTCAAGCGTGTGTAGCGCTCATCGTCTGCTGCCGACAGTTTGGCAGGGATCAGATCCTGGGCATACCCATGGGCCACGATTTCATGCCCGGCCTGGGCGATGGCACGTACCTGTTCGGGGTCGCGCTCGGCCAGGACGCCCGAGGTGAACACATTCGCATGGACGCCTGCGCGGTGAAGAATGTCCATCAAGCGGCGAATACCCGCCTGTGCGCCATAACGTCCATACGAGTCTGCATTGGTGTCGAACACCCCGGCGGGCAAGGGATTGCCCATGGGGCCAATACCGGATGCATTTCCATCCGACCAGGCCTCATAGGCGACGTTGAACACGACCGCAACGTGCCGGTCACCCGGCCAGCGCAAATCACGCGGGGCGCGCCGGATGGTGCAGGCCCCCACAGAGTTTCGTGATGTCATAAAAGAGGAGAGGGAGTGGTCGGTGGATTATTTGCGCTGTTGCACGGCAGCCATGGCTTCTTGCATGATCTCGGCATCCGTGGTGGTGCGCACCTTGTCATACACCCCCTCCAGCGATTTTCGGAATGCCGCGGCATCGGCGATTCGGTTGACTTTCATCCCCTTGCTTTCCAAGGATTTGACCAACGAGGCATTCACCTGTTCGGACACGCTGCGCTGAGCTTTGGTGGCTGCCATCCCGGCATCCACCACGGCTTTTTTCAAATCCTCCGGCATGCGATCAAAAGTGCGCTTTGAAATGAGCAGCGGTATCGCTGAATAGGTGTGATTGGTGAGAGAGAGGTATTTGGTCACTTCAAAGTATTTGTTCTGGTCGATCACGGCCAGGGGAATTTCCAGGCCGTCGATGGTGCCTTGCTGAACTGCAGTGAAGGTTTCGCCCCAGGCCATGGGGACTGCGTTACCGCCCATGGACGAGAACATGCCAATGAAGACCGGGTTTTGCATGACACGGTATTTCACGCCCTTGACATCGTCGGGCTTGAGCACCGGTCGCACGTTGTTGATCATGTTGCGAAATCCGCCTTCCATGAATCCCAGCAGCTTGATTCCCTTGGCGTCGAGTTTGGCCGCCATCTTTTTGCCAACGGGACCATCTAAAACAGCCTGGGCTTGTGCTTCACTCTCGTAGAGAAACGGCAAGTCATTGACCTGGAATGCCGGTTCGATCTGGGCAATCACCGCATTGGTGATGACGCCCGCATCCACAGTGCCCAGGCGCATGCCCTCCAGCATGGGTTTTTCATCGCCGAGTTGCCGGTTGGGAAACAGTTGGACCTCGATGCGGCCCTGCGAGTTGGCCTCCACCGCTTTCTTGAACTCGCGCGCTCCAACCGCATAGGGGTCGGTGTCACCGGCGGAACTGGTCCAGCCCAATTTGATGATGGTTTTGGCTTGTGCCATTGCCATGCCGCTGCCGAAAAGTAGCGAAACTCCCAGAACCAGGCTGGTCATCCGTTTACCAAAATGTGGGGTCATGCGGGTCTCCTAAAAGTGAAGTGGGGGTGAGACAATGTCTTCACCTGAGACGCTCATCGTGGCTGAAATCCCGGCAAGTAGCCAGCACGCGGATGTCAGTCCAGGGTAATCCCTAGGTGCGAGCGTTTTTTCCGAAGAGGTCTAGGTCGCCCGCGGGACCGCCTACAGAGGTTGTTGATGTGCACACTATCCGGCCATGACTAATTTCCCCCACAACGCCTTGCCTGCGCTACCCAACGGGTGTGTTCG
>JACCDY010902807.1_pt1 | contig 10528 bp, 8 predicted proteins | sample 7446391 | NCBI WGS metagenome assembly JACCDY01 (sample SAMN15323451, study PRJNA562643) | freshwater metagenome | isolation source: river surface water | place: USA:Blue River Watershed | collected 2017-08-18
GCGCCTTTGTGGTGCAACTCAAGCAACACAAGTTTCACATGGTGCCTGTGGTGTCATCCACCGGTGCCATTCGTTTAGAAGATGCACAAGCTGGCGCCATGTGGTTGCAGTTGGCCAACAAGTCGATGTTGATGAACAGCAAAATTGGTCAACGCATGGCTGACGAATGTCAAAGCCCCGACCAAGCCGCTGTGGCGCAAGCCATGAAATTGGCGCCACCCCCGAGTTTGTTAGAAGGCCCCGCAGTGGCCAAAAAGTAATTTGATTTTGATTTGATAGACAGGAGAAGAAACCATGTTGAAAGCCTACCGTGACCATGTCGCCGAGCGCGCTGCGCTGGGTATCCCACCACTGCCATTGACCGCCAAACAAACGGGCGAGTTGATTGAGTTGCTCAAGAACCCGCCCAAGGGAGAAGAAACCACCTTGGTCGACCTCATCACCCACCGCGTGCCTGCCGGTGTCGACGATGCGGCCAAAGTCAAAGCCAGCTATTTGGCTGCTGTGGCACACGGCACAGAAAAATGCGCATTGATCAGCCGCGAAAAAGCCACCGAGTTGTTGGGCACCATGTTGGGTGGCTACAACCTCACACCGCTGATCGATTTGCTCGACGATGCAACGGTTGGCAAAGTCGCTGCTGACGCGTTGAAGAAAACCTTGTTGATGTTTGATCAATTCCACGATGTCAAAGCCAAAGCCGACAAAGGCAATGCCAATGCCAAAGCCGTGGTGCAAAGCTGGGCCGATGGTGAGTGGTTCACCAGCCGTCCCGAAGTGCCACAAAGCATCACCTTGACCGTGTTCAAAGTAACAGGTGAAACCAACACCGACGACTTGTCACCCGCACCTGATGCATGGAGCCGACCTGACATTCCATTGCACGCTTTGGCCATGTTGAAAAACGCACGCGACGGCATCACACCTGAAGAAAACGGCAAACGCGGTCCTGTGAAATTCATTGAAGACCTGCGCGCCAAAGGCAACTTGGTGGCCTATGTGGGCGATGTGGTGGGTACCGGTTCGAGCCGCAAATCAGCCACCAACAGCGTGTTGTGGTTCACCGGTGAAGACATTCCATTCGTGCCCAACAAGCGTTTTGGTGGTGTGTGTTTGGGCAGCAAAATTGCGCCGATTTTTTACAACACCATGGAAGACGCTGGCGCCTTGCCCATCGAACTCGATGTGTCGCAAATGAACATGGGCGATGTGATCGAGTTGCGCCCCTACGAAGGCAAAGCGTTGAAAGACGGCAAAGTGATTGCCGAGTTCAAAGTCAAAAGCGATGTGTTGTTTGATGAAGTGCGCGCCGGTGGCCGCATTCCGCTCATCATCGGCCGTGGGTTGACTGGCAAAGCACGCGAAGCCTTGGGCTTGCCAGCTTCTACTTTGTTCCGTTTGCCACAAGCGCCTAAGAGCCATGGCAAAGGTTTCTCATTGGCGCAAAAAATGGTGGGCCGTGCTTGCGGTTTGCCCGAAGGTCAAGGCGTGTTGCCCGGCACCTATTGCGAACCCAAGATGACATCGGTCGGTTCACAAGACACCACCGGCCCCATGACACGCGACGAGTTGAAAGACCTGGCCTGCTTGGGCTTCTCCGCTGACTTGGTCATGCAATCGTTCTGTCACACCGCGGCATACCCTAAGCCCGTTGATGTGAAGATGCACCACGAGTTGCCCGACTTCATCAGCCACCGTGGTGGCATTGCACTGCGCCCAGGCGACGGTGTGATTCACTCATGGCTCAACCGTTTCTTGTTGCCTGACACCGTGGGCACCGGTGGCGACAGCCACACCCGTTTCCCCATCGGCATCAGCTTCCCCGCTGGTTCAGGTTTGGTGGCGTTTGCTGCGGCCACAGGCGTGATGCCTTTGGACATGCCCGAGTCGGTCTTGGTGCGCTTCAAAGGCAAGATGCAACCCGGCGTGACATTGCGTGACTTGGTCAACGCCATTCCTTTGTACGCCATCAAGCAAGGCTTGTTGACGGTTGAGAAGAAAGGCAAGAAAAACATTTTCTCGGGCCGCATTCTCGAAATCGAAGGTTTGCCAGACCTCAAGGTCGAACAAGCGTTCGAATTGTCTGACGCATCCGCCGAGCGTTCAGCCGCAGGTTGTACTGTGCACTTGGACAAAGCGCCCATCATCGAATACATCAACAGCAACATCACCCTCATGAAGTGGATGATCGCTGAAGGTTATTCAGATGCCCGCACTTTGCAACGCCGCATCGAAGCACAAGAAGCTTGGTTGAAAAACCCACAGTTGCTCAAAGGCGATGCCGATGCCGAATACGCTGCTGTCATTGACATCGACTTGGCCGACATTCACGAACCCATCGTGGCGTGCCCGAACGACCCCGATGATGTGAAAACATTGTCTGATGTGGCTGGCGCCAAGATTGACGAAGTGTTCATCGGTTCATGCATGACCAACATCGGTCACTTCCGTGCAGCGTCAAAGTTGCTCGAAGGCAAGCGCGACATTCCAGTGAAATTGTGGGTGGCCCCACCCACCAAGATGGATGCCAAACAATTGACCGAAGAAGGCCACTACGGTGTGTTCGGTCAAGCCGGTGCCCGCACCGAAATGCCCGGCTGCTCGTTGTGCATGGGTAACCAAGCACAAGTGCGCGAAGGTGCAACCGTCATGTCCACCTCAACACGCAACTTCCCCAACCGCTTGGGCATGAACACCAATGTGTATTTGGGCTCAGCCGAATTGGCCGCCATTTGCTCACGCTTGGGCAAGATCCCCACCAAAGCCGAGTACATGGAATTGGCCGGTGTGTTGAACGCCAGCAGCGACAAGATTTACCAGTACATGAACTTCAACACCATGGAAGACTATATTGAAGCTTGATGACTGAGCGCCTTCGGGCGCTGGTGTGAATCTGAAGAAAACCCCGAGCGCGTGAGTGCTTGGGGTTTTTTATTTCAAGTTAACCAACTGTTCGAAATTGAAAAGACGGTTGACTAGAAAATATTGTGTTGAGATACCAAAGGCCGTGGTCATACACAACTGTCAGAACTTTATGGTCGGCTTGTGGTGGGGTACATAACTGAGTGGCAATGTGCATACACGCCCCCGTTGTATTGCCAACAAAAAGACCACGCGTTTTGGAGATGGTCGATTGGGTATTCAAAACATCTTCAAATGACACATGATGAACTTGATTCACAAGATTCCAATCAAGAAAAGGGGGTGTCACACCAACTGACATCCCTTCCATAGCATGGTCACAAAAAACGCCACGATGAGAATCGCATCCCACAGGCTCGACAAGTGCAACATTTACCGAGTAACCAAACGATTTCAAAGAAGATGCGATGCCTGTCAAACTTGCACCAGTTCCTGCGCAAGCAACGAATGTCAGGTGTTTGACATTGGCAAAATTGGAGCTCAACTGAGCGGCAATCTCTGGGCCAGTTTCATCAAGGTGCGCTTGCAGACTACCTTGATTGTTGAATTGATCGGTGAAAAAGTACTTTTTACCAAGTTCGACCGAATTATCGAGATGCCACTGAATGACATCTTTAGGTTTTGCGCCATCCTTGAGCATGTCCAATCCGATTAACTTGGCTCCAAAAAACTCTAAACATCGCCGCTTCACAGGGCTGAAACCAAGGCCGACGGCTAACTCAACCGGGATACCTAATTCTGAGCAAGCGAGCGTCAAGCCAAACCCAAAATTACCGCCTGTTTTTTCGATCACCGTTGTTTCACCAGGGTTAATCTCGCCTGTCATCAGTGCATTCTTAATGATTTGTCGCGCAGCACGAACCTTATGGCTGACGCCAAGGTTGTTGCACTCTAGTTTGGTTAACAAGCCCGGGTAGAGTTCAATCAGCGGTGATGGCGTGTGTGGAGATGGAGTGCAAGCATTATTGAACATCTGAAACTCCAATTGGATGCGGTTTGTCGAACCTTCCAAAAACGACCCAGCAAACAATCCCAGCAAAACAACACAGCACCATCGACAACATATTGCTGCCTTGCCATCCAAGAGCAGACAGCAAAGGCGCAGGCAGGAAGGCGCCTAAAGTAGCGCAGACCGCAATTACCGTGTCGTTGACACCCTGCCAGAGGTGGCGTTGCTCAGGTAGTATTTTTTCTGCAATCAATGCGCTGCCACCAACATAAGTGAAATTCCAACCGAGTCCAACCAGCATAAGCCCGATGAAAACTTTGTCGTATTCCAAAAAAAATGATATTGATATAACTGTGGCCAAGGCCATGAGTGAAAAGCCCATCGTCAGCACATGACGAATACCCAATTGCGAAATGAGCTTGTTGGCAAATAGAGAAGGTAGGAACATTGCAATCACATGACCTTGAATCGCAAATGACGAAGCATTGAAGCTACAAATCGAACGCATCACGAGTGAGGCTTGCACCATGAAAAGATTCATGGCGAAGTAGCCTATGCTGGACGCAAATATTCCTAATAAAGCAAGTTCATGGCCTCGCAAGGATATGCGGCTGAGCAAGGGCTTTTTTGCATCAGACTCCTTCGAGTTGTTCGGTTTCCAAAAATGAAGAATGAAAAATGTCAGAAAACCAAGCCCAGACAATGCAGCATAGCAAAGTGAAAACTCTGCAAAGCCACTGACATCTCGCAAAAACATAGACAGCAAAGGCCCTAAGATAGCTGCAAGTATTCCGCCCGAAACAACCATAGAGATAGCTTTTGCTTTGCTTTCTCCCGAAATATTGTCGACTGCAGCGAATCGATAAAAGTTGGCAAATGCTATGTAAATTCCTAGGGTTCCATGCGCCAATATCAAGCCTTCAAAGTTTTGATTTGAAACACTGACATATCCCAGGCAGCCAGATAAAAAAAGCAGGAGTGCACCAAACACAAATCCAGTTTTTCGACCATATCTACGCATCAAAAGAGAAGCTGGATAGGTGCAAAGCATGACCATTGCAAACTGAAAACCGTAAGGGGCGGTCCCCCATACTTCGTTCGGAGCTAAACGCATCCCGACCAAAGCTGATACCGTCACAGATAACACAGCTGCCGTTAAATTTATGGATTGTGCAAGCGCAAGCAGATAAGTTGACGGTGGTAAACCATAGATTGATTTCATCGATATGAGCTTGGATTTGAATGATTTGTTTGACCGTAATCAGTCAAATCAATGGTTGCCTGCGGAAACTCGCATGAAATACGCTCTTTTCCTGCTCCTAAGCTTTTTCGCCGAACGGTCAATTTGACGATGGGTGTTGTGGTGCTGAGGTGTAAGCCGCCACAAGGAATGATTTGACCATCACACCGCCAATATCTTGCGTCTGGACATTGAGTATCTGAATAAACCTCTATCGGTAATTTCCGTGTAATTAACTCATTGGCTGTAGTGCTGATTGCATCAATTTCGTCAATTTGAAAGCGTTCAGCCACACTGAAGTCAAAACGGGCCGCATCGATTTTGATATGGCAACCCAGTGTGGCTCCGATGGCGTCAGGCCGATGAGCCCCAATGCCAAGGTACACAAGGTGGGATGCTGTATGACTCAGTGCAAGCCAAGCGCGACGCCTGGCATCAATCTGCACAATAACTTCTTGACCTTGTTGCAATTCTTTCAGTCGCGGCTGATCTTCAGGTTTGACCCTGTGCCAAATGACGCCTCCAACTGTAATGTCAGGAAGGTTAGGTAAATGCGCAGGCATGCCGTACATTTTTTTTGCATGAAAGAATCTGAATTTAAGGTCGCCTGAAGTGATCTCGCCATGATCTGCTTCTTGACCTCCTCCTTCAGGAAATGCAATGGTTTTATCAAGTTCAATATAGTCTTGGCCAATACGAACAACGCGTGCAACGCATGAAGTTAAATACGGACTTGAATAGTAGAGTTTTTCTGTTTCGCGATTAAGCATAAATCCTCTTCGTGACTTTAACGCCACTTAGATAAAAGTAGGTTTGGCAGATGGTTGGGTGATGATTTTTGTAGAGATCTTTGTTGATTCCACTTGAAGTGCTGTTCGCACTGTGACGGAGCTACAGGAGGGCACATCTTCTTTGATAACGCAATGGGGGCCGATAAATACATCGTCACCAATTTGGATGCGACCAAAAATACGAGCGAAAGCGCCTATCTCAACACGGTGGCCTATTGACGGATGCCGCCGACCACTCGGATTGCTCGCTATGCCAGAGGCTCCAAGCGTGACGCTGCCTAAAAGATAGCAATCATCGCCAATTTCGGTGGTTTCACCTATTACTGTGCCAAAACCATGATCCAGTACAAACCGACGACCAACTTTTGCGGCTGGATGAATGTCTGCACCTGAGAGTAATTTGCCGCGATTGGTCAATGCTGAAGCATACTGGTTTCTCAGTGGCTCAAAGCATGCAGGCAGATCCATGAAGAGAATTGCGTGAGCAATTCGATAATGAAGCACTGCTTTAAAAGATGTATATGTTTGTAAAACATAAAGTGCATCATTGTGAGCCGCCGGATCTTTATTCGTCAGGGTATTCAAGTCCTCATCCAAGATTTCAAGGAGGACATCCCATTTCGGTGAGGAAAGGAAATGAGTTGAAAATTTGGGCTCAAAACAATCATACAAAGCTGCTTTTACTTGGTTGCTGAGGTGTGAATAAATGAGGCCCATGATTTCCACCGGTTGCTAAGTGCGGCAGTCTATGAATGAGTAAGTTCGAAAATTGGAACTTACAGTCAAATTTTTCTTTATCGATGCATTTTGGTTTCCTAAGGATGCATACCGTTGATTGCAGTTGTCGATAGAGTCTTTTTAAGGCGCAGCAGTCCTTCCTCAATTTCCCCCTCAGTACTGTTAAGTCTCGGCATCAACCGCAAACAATGTGGCCGAGGCGCATTCACCAGCAAACCATTTTTACGACATGCATGTACCACATCGGCAGCATTGTTGTGACCAAGCTCTAAAGCAAGCAGAAGCCCATCGCCACGCACTTCAACCAAGTGGTGGTCTTGTGAAATCTTCTCTAAGCCTTTGCGCAAATAGGCGCCTATGTCTCTGACATGTTGCAAAAACGCTGGCTGACTCAAAACACTCAACACCGCCAAACCCACGGCGCTCATCAATGGGTTGCCTGCATGGGTGCCGCCTTGGTCGCCGTGTTCAAACATACTGCAATGTTGTTTGGCCAGCAGGGCAGAGATAGGCACCCCTGCGCCCAAGCCCTTGCCTAAGGTCATGATGTCGGGCCGCACCCCGTAGTGTTGAAATGCAAAGAGTTGCCCCAAGCGCGCACAGCCAGTTTGCACTTCATCAAATATCAACAACAAGCCATGCGAATCGCACAGTTGACGCAACGCGTTTATAAATTCAACAGTAGCAGGGTACACACCCGCTTCGCCTTGCACGGGCTCTAACATGATGGCCACAGTGCGCTCACTCAATGCAGATTGAACCGACGCGATGATGTTGAATTGTGCTTTTACAAAGCCCGGCATGTAGGGCGGAAAAAGTGCGTCCCTCCCCGCTTTACCACTGGCAGCCATGGTGGCGGTCAAAGCCACTCGCAGCACACAAAGTTTCAGCCAACTTCAACGATGGCTCGTTGTGCAACGCAGGTCTGGGTGTGAGCAACAAAGCAGACTGTTTTTGCAAAGCCTGCAACACCACCGAAGGGCAATGCCCTAGCGCGTTCACTGCCCAGCCTTGTAGCCAGTCTAAGTAGCGATTGCCTGCGGCGTCCCACAACCACGCACCTTCACCACGCTAGAAAAGTTAGCCATTACCGCCAACCCGTCTTCGTCGGCTTCGGTCCGTTGGCGAGCAATCCTCCGTTCATGGCAATCATCTCTGCCAGTCCGCGATCCGATGGCCCCAGCCTTGGATCGCGGACTTGTCGATACCGAATGACTTGCTTGCCGAACTTACCATCTTGGCTGTTTAGGGGTGGTTCAAAGGCGTGAATCATTGCACCTTCGAAGTGTTTGAGGAGTTGCTCTCGCCCAATGTGGAAATCACTGGTGTTGTTCGAAAGGCCTGGGTTTGGGCCATTTGCCGCTGTGACGCTACGCATTCCAAACCAAGTGAAGGTATCCCAACGGCCAACAAGATCATCATTCTTGTAATGCGTTTGGAGTCGCGCGTAAAGGCTGCCATTGGCCTTACCGACATAGATAGGCCGGTAGTCGGCAAAGAGAATATAGATGCCAGTCTGGTGTGCAAAGTTTGCAGGTATTAAATTGGCGCGCTTGGCCTTTGAGCCAAGCAGGCGGGCGTTCCTTGGCGCGCCTTTCCAATAGACATCGGACGCCTTCCATTGGGTGCCAATACAGAGAATCGGTGCAGCTGGCATGTTGCTCCTCGTGATGCCTAACGAATTAGGGGCCACAGACGGTTACGATCCAATTTGAATCAACAAAATAGTATGCAACTTTCAAAAAACCAGTCGCATGCAACACTCAAATAAGTTCCGATTCCCTATTTCATACAACGCTATACGCGCCGATTTCGAAGCTCTTGGCTTCGACATGCCCAGCGAGGCATCTGCGGTTTAGAGCTAGGTACTGGCCAGGCCTAGCTGATTGTTGGTTGTTAGAGTGGTTGGGTGTGCAAGAGCGTGTGACTAAAGTTGACAACGATCAACAACTTCTTTCCGTTGCACGCCAGCATTTGCCAAACGATGCGCGCTTGAGCGCGTACCGCTGTGCAATAAACACAAAAAAGGCCTTACAACACCTTCGCCAACAAAGCCCCACCCGAAGTCTCAGGCATCGGTATCCACACCCGCACAGGGTTGCCTGCAGCGACTTCGATGGCTTCACCCGCTGCGTTTTTCATTTGCTCGAGTTTGATGATTTTGTTGCCGCTTGGGTGAATCACTTCAATCATGTCGCCCACTGAAAACTTGTTTTTGGTTTCCACTTCGGCCCAACCGTTGTTGATGTTGCGCACCTCGCCTACAAACTGGCTGCGCTTGGCCGTCGAGCTGCCAGTTTCGTAGTTTTGGTAGTCGTTGGCAGGGCGACGCTCTAAGAAGCCACTGGTGTAGCCACGGTTCGACAGACCTTCGAGCTCGGTAATCAGCTCTGGGTTGAACGGGCGACCAGCCACCGCATCGTCAATCGCGCGGCGATACACCTGCGCGGTGCGCGACACATAGTAGAGCGATTTGGTGCGGCCTTCGATCTTCAAGGAGTCGACACCAATTTTCACCAAGCGCTCGACCAACTCGACCGCGCGCAAGTCTTTGCTGTTCATGATGTAGGTGCCGTGCTCATCTTCCATGATGGGCATGAGTTGACCGGGGCGACCGGCTTCTTCAATCAAATACACCTTGTCAGCCGCGGGGTGGCGTTTGCCGTCGCCGCAAGCAGAGAAGTTTTTCTCAGCGGCTTCTTGCTCTTGCTCGAAGCTGAAGTCGCCATCCAACTTGATGGGCTGCACTTCGCCTGAATCGGTTTCGTCGGTGGCTTCGTGTGTGCTGTAGTTCCAGCGGCATGCGTTGGTGCATGTGCCTTGGTTGGGGTCGCGGCGGTTGAAGTAGCCTGACAACAAACAACGGCCCGAATACGCAATGCACAACGCGCCGTGCACAAATACTTCGAGCTCCATGTCGGGACACTCTTGGCGAATTTTTTCAATTTCATCGAGGCTCAACTCACGCGACAAAATGATGCGCGACACCCCCATTTTTTGCCAGAACTTCACCGACGCCCAGTTGACCGTGTTGGCCTGTACCGACAAATGCACAGGCACCTCGGGCCACTTTTCTTTGAGCATCATGATGAGGCCGGGGTCAGCCATGATGAGGCCGTCTGGCTTCATTTCGATCACCGGTTCGATGTCGCGCAAATAGGTACGCACTTTGTCGTTGTGCGGCAGCAAGTTGCTGGTGACAAAAAACTTCTTGCCGCGCTGATGTGCTTCAGCAATGCCAATGCCAATTTGCTCTAGGCGAAACTCGTTGTTGCGTGCGCGCAAGCTGTATCGCGGCTGGCCTGCGTAAATGGCGTCGGCGCCGTAGTCGTAGGCGGCGCGCATTTTGTCGAGCGAGCCAGCAGGCAACAAGAGTTCGGGGGCTTTGAGTATGGTCATGGCGGTCAATCTTTATTCAGGCTCTATTTTCGCGTCTCTGACGACTTTTGCCCAGCGTGGGGTTTCTGACTTGATCAGCGCGGCAAACTGCTCGGGCGTGCCGCCACCCAGCTCATTGCCTTGGCTGAGTATTTTTTCTTTCACTTCAGCAGTTTGCAAGGCTTGGTTGCACACTTGGTTGAGCAGTTTCACCAAGTCGGCAGGCATGCCTTTGGGGCCAATCAACCCTTGCCAGTTCATCACTTCTACCGCGGCAAAGCCTTGCTCCCCCATGGTGGGCAGGTTGGGCAACAGCGGTGAGCGGATTTTGCTGGTGATGGCCAGCGCGCGCATGCGCCCGCCTTGAATGGCGGGCATGGCTGTGTACATTTGCTCAAACATCATGTCGACTTGGCCGCCCATCAAATCGGTCGCGCCTGCTGCGCCGCTTTTGTAGGGGGCGTGAATCATGTCAATGCCTGCTGCGCTTTCAAACAAAGCGCCGCTCAA
>JACCDY010315885.1_pt1 | contig 10527 bp, 7 predicted proteins | sample 7446391 | NCBI WGS metagenome assembly JACCDY01 (sample SAMN15323451, study PRJNA562643) | freshwater metagenome | isolation source: river surface water | place: USA:Blue River Watershed | collected 2017-08-18
ACGCTTGGGTTTATCGCTGGGCAATGGGCAGAAAAGTGGGATCACGTTTCTGCGTTTCAGAACTTTCTCATCAATCCGCTCACCTTTTTAGCTGGCGTGTTCTATTCAGTGCACCAGCTGCCCCCTGTCTGGCAGACGATTAGTCATCTCAATCCATTTTTCTACCTGATCGATGGCTTTCGCTATGGCATTCATGGCGTATCCGATGTCAGCCCTTGGCTTAGTCTTTCGATCTCTGGTGGTTTCGCCATTGGGCTGGCACTGCTCACCCTTCGACTAATTTCGATCGGCTGGCGAATCCGTAGTTAAGCAAACTGTAACTTAGCAAGGCGGGCATAGAGTCCGCCTTTATTCAGTAGTTCTTGGTGAGTCCCCTGCTCAACCACCGTGCCATTTTCCATCACCACAATCAGATCCGCACGAAGGACCGTGGCGAGCCGATGGGCAATCGTCAGAGACGTTCTTCCTGGAAGGACTTCATCCAATGCGCGTTGCACTTCCTGCTCAGACTCCGCATCCAAAGACGACGTCGCCTCGTCTAGGAGCAATATCGGCGGGTTCTTCAGAATCGCTCGTGCAATCGAGATCCGCTGCTTCTGACCACCGGATAGCCGCACGCCACGCTCGCCCAGAAAGCTGTTGTAACCCTGTGGCAACGCTGAAATAAAGTCGTGGGCGTGCGCTGTCTTGGCTGCAGCGATGACTTCTTCTTCCGTCGCATCGAGCCGACCGTATCGAATGTTATCCAGCGCCGATGCTGCAAAGATCACAGGCTCCTGCGGCACCAGCCCGATCTGTCCGCGTAAGGCGTCAATCGGCCAGTCACGAATGTCGCAACCAAAGATTTCTATCGCACCACTGGTCGGCTCATAAAAACGAAGTAAGAGGCCAAAAATCGTTGTCTTTCCTGCCCCGGATGGCCCCACTAAAGCGACTCGCGCACCAACAGGAATCTCAAGCGATATGCCATCAATTGCATTTACATCGGGTCGCGACGGATAAGCAAAGGTGAGTGACTTAAATGCCAGCCCTGAGCCATTATTTTCAGCCTTGTGGCCCGTTGTTATGTTCTCCGGTGAAGTGGAGCGGGCTGTACTTCTTAACTGAGGCTCCGCCTGCATCAATTCGATCAGACGCTCGGTCGCTCCCGCCGCACGCTGCAGATCGCCCCAGACCTCCGACAGTGCGCCAATGGACCCCGCAATCAGCACCGCATACATCACAAACTGGGTGAGCTCCCCAAACGACATCGCTCCGGACGACACCTGCCTTGCACCCATCCAAAGCACAAAGACAATGACCGAAAAGGCTAAGACGATGGCGAGTGCTGTCAAAGATGAACGCAGACGAATCCGCTTTTTTGCCTCATCGAATGCCTGCTCTACCGCCCGATCAAACCGGGAACGTTCAAAGTCTTCCCGAACGAACGCCTGAACCGTCGGCATAGCGTTTAGGACTTCTCCCGCCATTGCACTGGTATCAGCGACTTTGTCTTGGCTCGTGCGTGACATCTTGCGGACATGACGACCAAGCGCCCAGAGCGGCAGCACCACCAGCAGTAGCAGTACCAGCATCAGCCCCGCCAGCCAGGCACTGGTGGCCAACATCATGATCAGACCGCCTAGGAACATCACGGCACTGCGCAGCGCCACCGAGATGCTGGTGCCGACCAACGTCTGGATTAAGGTGGTATCACTGGTGAGTCGCGAGAGTACTTCGCCCGTTTGCAGCGTCTCAAAGTAAGCCGGACTCTGCCGTAAGACGTTTTGAAATACTTTAGACCGGATATCAGCGACTACCCGCTCACCAAGCCACGACATCAGATAAAACCGGCTAGCGGTCACGACCGCCAAAACAATGGCCAGCCCCAACAGGTTCAGAAACTTTTGATTAATGGCCGCGCTGGTGAGCCCCGTATCGACAAGGTCACGAAAGGCCAGTGGTACGGCGAGCGTTGCGGCAGCCGCCAGCAACAGAAATACCAGCGCCAAACCCCATTGCCGCCGATATCGCTGGATGACGCGATAGTCGCGCAGCCACAGGGTAATACTGCCGATTTTGGCGCTCACAGTCTTCCTTCTTAAAAAGGCCCGATCGGCCTTATTTGAAGCCAGTATAGCCCTGCCAGCACGGCGCTTTGGGCGCCTTGAGTGGGTCCTGCGAATCCCCTATAATTCGACCCTCGTGGCGATTTAGCTCAGTTGGTTAGAGCGACGGAATCATAATCCGCAGGTCCGGGGTTCGAATCCCTGAATCGCCACCATCCTCAGCCTCTCTCTGATCAGCCACCCACGCAAAGTCCGCTCACCCGCTTGTGCTTTCTTTTGGTTGCGATCAGAATCGCGGCAGCAGACGAAGCGCGCACGCTTAATGTAGATTGCGACATTGACGCTCTCCGTCGCGCACGAATCTATGAGCTCCCACGCAAACAGCCACACGCCTAAATCAAGCCTGCCAGCCTTGATCATCGGGGCGCTTGGCGTGGTCTACGGCGACATCGGCACAAGCCCCCTCTATGCCTTAAAAGAGACGTTCTCCAAAGCCACAGGACTGCAACCTATTCCAGAGCAGATCATTGGAAGCGTTTCAGCAATTATCTGGCTGCTGACGCTCGTCGTTTCTTTGAAGTACGTCATTCTTATCCTGAGAGCCGACAACAGAGGCGAAGGCGGAATCATGGCCCTCCTCGCCCTTGCGAGTAGTGCCGTAAAAGAAAACCCCAGGGTTCAGACAACCGTACTGATCATCGGCTGTTTTGGGGCGTGCTTGTTCTTTGGCGAGAGTATCCTGACACCTGCGATCTCGGTGCTGAGTGCGGTAGAGGGCCTCGAGGTGATCGAACCATCACTGGCTCCCTTAGTCCTCCCAATTGCTCTCGCAATTCTGGTTGCACTCTTTCTGATTCAGCGGTTCGGGACAGCTTCTGTCGGCCGGTTCTTTGGCCCGATCATCCTCGTCTGGTTCATTGTCATTGCAGGCATTGGCGCCTCCCAAGTCATCGAGACACCCGCCATTCTTGTCGCGCTCAATCCTATCTACGGAATCACGTTCCTCATCGATCGCGGCCCAACGGTTCTGTTAGTTGTCGGCGCACTCGTACTCGCAGTGACCGGGGTGGAAACACTCTACGCGGATATGGGGCATTTCGGCCGCAAGGCGATCCGACTCACCTGGCTCGGAATTGCCTATCCCGCGTTAATCCTCAATTACCTGGGGCAAGGAGCCTTGCTACTCCGAAGCCCGGAGGCGATTGAGAACCCCTTTTTCCTCTCTTTTCCCGAACCGCTGCTCATTCCCGCGGTCATCCTTGCGACCATGGCGACGGTCATCGCATCACAGGCCACAATCTCCGGCGCTTTCTCGGCAACACAACAGGCGATTCAGTTGGGATTTCTCCCCCGTATGCGAATCGTCTACACGTCCGCGCAGGAAGCTGGCCAGATATACATCCCATTTATTAACGGATTACTTCTTGTCTCCGTGCTCATCGTTGCAACGGCATTTGGATCCTCAAGCGCACTCGCCCACGCCTATGGTGTTTCGGTCACGATGACGATGCTCTGTTCAACGATCCTGACCTTCTTTGTCGTCTGGCGAGGCTGGCGATACCCCCTGATGGTCGCAATCGTCCCGACCGCCTTCTTTGTCTGTCTCGACACGCTTTTACTCTCCGGTTGTCTATCAAAGATATTTCACGGTGGATGGTTTCCCTTATCACTGGGGCTTCTGGTGCTGACGCTCATGACCACCTGGCGCAAAGGACGATCCTTATTGCTTCAGGCCATTCATGAAGACGACCCGCATCTGGAGACATTTATCCAGCAGATCAATGGCTCAGGGCTGCCGGCTGTCGATCGAACGGCCGTGTATCTAGTGTCTGATCCACACACGGCGCCCCAGGCATTAATGCACAACCTAAAACACAATATGGTGCTCCATGCCAACAACCTGATCCTCACGGTAATATTCGAGGATCGCCCCTGGGTTCCATTTCATGAACGAATTGCATTAACCCCATTGGCAGACAATTTCACAAAAGTCCAGATTCGCTATGGGTTTAAGGACTCCCCCGACATTCCAAAGGCACTTGAATACGCACGCGAGTGGCACGGATTACAGATTGATCCATTTATGACGTCGTATTTCTTAAGTCGCGAGACGGTCGTGCCGAAGGTCGGCGGAAAGATGTCGAAATGGCGAGAAGAAATCTTTGCGTCAATGTCAAGAAACGCGGGAAGTATCGTCTCGTACTTTCGTATCCCCACAAACCAAGTGATTGAACTGGGAACCCGGGTTACCTTTTAAACCAATCCGTAGCCCGACGTTTCATCAAAAACGGGGCAGCATTCAATTCTTAATCGAGTATCTATCCGGCACTGAAATATGTAACTCGTATCGCTCCTGAAGCGAGTGAATATCCTCTGGCGTATCAAAATCCACGAAATAGCCGGGGAGATCGCTTCTCAGATGCTGAATATCACAAGACATCGATGAATCTTTTCCTCGAAGAACATCTCGAAGGGTGAGATCCTCGATATCCAGATTCAGCTTTAAAACGAGTTCTCTTGGGAGCCAAATCGGATGACCTGGTTGTTGCGTGGAGGACAAGGGAATGACCACGGCGTTTGCCCGATTGCCTGAGGCCGTAATAACCGCGCGGATATCGCCTGTACTAAGCAACGGAAGATCCACCAATGAAATCAGGATCCCGGAAAGCTCACGATTGCCGGATAACCGACTAGTCGCGTCTTTAATGACATAACGAATTGAAAACTGCAGCTCTGGATCATTTGATACCGAATGAAAGTGTTCCGAAAGGTTCAGAATAGATACAGACGGACCTTCTATGTTCTGACATATTTCTATAATCTGGCTCGCCTCATGACCAACAACAACCGATACCTGGTCAACTCCCGCAGTCAGCATCGCCGATATCTGACGCAACACCATCGGCTGCCCGTCCACCATCACGCGTCCTTTACAGACACCCCCCAGCCGACGGCCGCGACCTGCAGACATGACATACCCCAACACCGAAACGGGCAACGTCACCGGACACCCAGACTCGAGAACTCTTTCCCGTAGGCAACATTGAAATCCCTTGGCAACGGAACGTTATTCTTCACCGCCAGGATCTCCGCCATAACACTTACGGCAATCTCCGCAGGTGTCTTGCTCCCAATAAAGATTCCGATAGGACCACGCAGTCGTGTCAGCTTCGCTTCTGGTATATCGAAGTGTTCACAGAGACGCTGATGTCTGGAGCGATGGTTCTCTCGCGACCCAATCGCACCGACATAGAACGCCTCTGTAGCGAGTGCCTCCATCAAGGCACTGTCATCAAGCTTTGGATCATGCGAGACAGCCACTACGCAACTACGCTGATCTGGCTGAAACTTCTGCACACAATCGTCAGGCCAGTCTTGACTTAGCCTTACGCCGGGAATCGCTAACTACGAGGTGTATTCTGTCCTTGGATCGCATATCGTTACCTGAAAATCTCAGCGATAACCCTGATCAGATCATATTCTTGCGCAGCAACATAAAGACCGACTATCGGACCGATAGGCTATGACTACAGTTTTTAAGAAGACAGAGGATCGATCAAATTCGGCCCTCCTCAATTGCATGGCAGGCAACGATCCTATTACCAATCTTCCGTCGCACTGGCGACTCAGACATGCAACGTGGTTTTACGTGAGGACAGCGCGGATGGAAGACGCAACCTGTTGGCGGAGAGAGCGGATTGGGGACCTCCCCCTGCAGCACGAGCCGTTCGGTCGTCGTGGGTTCAAGGCGCGGGATCGACTGTATCAAAAGGCGTGTGTACGGATGCTGAGGCTGGTAGAAGACGTCATCGGTATCGCCTTGCTCAACAATGCGGCCCAGGTACATGACTGCAACGCGATCACTAAAGTGACGAACAACTGCTAGGTTATGTGAGATCAGCACATAGGTTAACCCACGCTGCCGTTGGAGATCCTGCATCAGATTAAGCACCTGCGCTTGCACCGACACGTCCAGCGCTGAGGTGGGCTCGTCACAGACCAGAAACTCCGGATTGGTTGCAAGCGCCCTGGCAATCGAAATCCGCTGACGCTGGCCACCAGAAAACTGATGAGGGTAATTCCCCTGATCACTTGGTGAGAGTCCAACTGCGATGAGCAGGGCCACGACACGCTCACGCGCTTCCGCAGATGTCTCTACAAGACCGTGCTCATACAACGGCTCCGCGATAATGTCATGCACCGGCCATCGCGGATTCAAACTTGAATAGGGATCCTGGAAGATCATCTGAATCCGCCGACGTAGATCTCTCGCTTGTGCCGTCTTGAGCGTCTCATGAAGCGGTCTCTGATCAAAAGAAATAGCCCCAGCGGTTGGGCGGTCCAACCCAACCAATAGGCGTGCAAGCGTACTTTTACCGCAGCCGGACTCCCCTACTAGCGCAAAAGTTTCGCCCTGGTGAATCTCGAACTCAGCGTCAATGACCGCATGTAATAAACGTCGTGGCCCTCCCGATAGAATCCGCGTCAGCCAAGGCGGACTGACATCGAACGTCCGGCCAATCGCCTCTACCGATACCAGCGGGCTTGCGCTCGGTTGCTGTCGCACACCGGACTCTCGATGATCAGTGTCGCTCTCGGTTCGGATGGCCTGGTCGGCATGCCAACAGGCAACCGTCCTTGATGTACTGACCTCTGAGAGTTGCGGACGATCACGACGACACTGCTCAGTCGCAACTGCACAGCGCGGATGAAATGCACAGCCAGGCGGATGCGCATCAAGCCGTGGCATATTCCCGGGAATGAACCGGAGCCGGCGCTCTTGTCGACGAAGGGTGGGGATCGCTGCCATGAGACCGGCCGTGTAAGGATGACTTGGACGATGAATGACATCGGCCACTGGTCCCTGTTCAATGACACGTCCCGCATACATTACTGCCAGACGGTCACAGGTTTCCGCGATCACACCAAGATCATGGGTGATAAGCATCACCCCTGCACCCCTCTGATGACAGGCCTGCTTGAGAAGGCGAATGATCTGCGCCTGAATGGAAACATCTAGCGCAGTGGTCGGCTCATCAGCGATCACCAGCGACGGTTCAGCGCACAGCGCAAGGGCAATGACGACCCGTTGACGCATGCCGCCAGAAAACTGATGGGGATACTGGTGAATTCGCTCCTCAGCAGCGGGGATTCCCGTCTCTTTCAGAAGATCGATCGCACGGGCTAACGCCTGACGCTCGGTCAGCTTCAAATGACGCTGAATCGTTTCCGTTAACTGCCTTCCAACGGTATAAAGCGGGTTTAAAGCCGTTAGAGGATCTTGAAAGATGGCGCCGATCCGTCGCCCCCGTATCTGCTGAAGCTCTGCTTCTGATAGGTGATCTATCCGTTGCCCTTGAAGAATGACCTCTCCAGATGTGATGCGTCCAGGAGCATCAAGCAGCCCGATGGTGGCCAGTCCCGTCATAGACTTCCCTGCGCCAGATTCGCCAACAATCCCAAGAATTTCGCCGGGTGCTATCTGTAACGACACCGAGTCCAGGGCTCGTAAGACACCGTGTCGAGTCGGAAACTCAACGACAAGATCACGGATTTCAAGAAGTTGCGCCATCGGCGGTTATCTCCCGACACGCAGGCGGGGATTAAATGCGTCGCGCATCCAGTCTCCGAGAAGGTTAACGGATACCGCTAGTCCAATCAGCGCGAGACCTGGGAAAACGATAATCCACCACTCCCCTGAGAATAGGTAGTCGTTCCCAATACGAATCAAAGTTCCCAGCGATGGCGAGGTTGGCGGAACGCCGACCCCCAGAAACGACAGCGTCGCCTCTGTAATGATTGAGGTCGCAATCTGAATAGTGGCCAGTACAAGAATGGGACCCAAGACATTTGGAAGAATGTGTCGATAGACAATTCGACTAGAACTTACCCCGATCAGACGGGCGGCCAGTACATATTCCTTTTTTGCCTCAACGAGAGTCGATGCCCGAACAGTCCTGGCATACTGCACCCACCCTGGCAACGTAATCGATAGGACCAGTACCCCAAAGGCCAGCATTTCAGGCGCTTGCGGGAATAACGCTCTGCCCACACCGGCGATCAGTAATGCGATCAGAATCGACGGAAAGCTCAACATCACATCGCAGACCCGCATCAATAGCGCATCAAGCCATCCACCAAGGTATCCCGCTAAAAGCCCTAGCGTGATTCCAATTAATACTGACAGCGCTACCGAGATTAGACTGACGACCAGCGAGATACGAAGTCCATACAAAATCGCTGACAACATATCTCGGCCCTGATCGTCTGTCCCAAGAAGATATTCCAGGCGCCCTCCCTCGCTCCACGCCGGCGGAAGTCGCGCATCAGAAAGAACGAGTGTTGCTAAGTCAAAAGGATCGTGGGGTGCAATTAGGTTTGAAAACAGCGCGGCCACAACGAATATTGCTGTCGCGATGAATGAACCCCATGCAACAGGAGACGAACGAAAGCTGTACCCGACATCACTGTCTAAAAAACGTCGAATGAACTGCGAAGTCAAGTGTCTCTCTCCCACACCTAACGGAGTTGGACCCGAAGTCGGGGATCAACGGTGAAGTAGAGCAGATCCACAACAAGATTGATCAACACAAAGATCAACGAGATTAAACAGAGATACGCGGACATCACAGGAATATCGGCAAAGTTCACCGCCTGGATGAACAACAAGCCCATTCCCGGCCACTGAAACACCGTCTCCGTAATAATGGCAAACGCGATAAGACCGCCAAGCTGCAACCCGGTAATCGTAATCACCGGAACCAGAGTGTTTTTCAAAGCATGGCCGAAATAAATTGTGCGTTGACTTAATCCGCGTGCTCGCGCGAATCGAATATAGTCAGTTCGGAGCACCTCAAGCATCTCCGTTCGAACAAGACGCATCACCAACGTCAACTGAAACACTGCGAGCGTGATCGACGGCAGAATGAGATGTTTGATTCCAGCCCATGACAAGAGCCCAGTGGTATAGCCCCCGAGCGACGTTACCTCTCCCCGACCAAAACTGGGTAGTACCCCAAGCCCAACTGAGAAAATGAGAATTAGAAAAATGCCAATCAAAAAGGTGGGTAGTGATACGCCAAGCAAAGACACCGCCATGAACAGCTGGGCGAGAACGGAGCCACGACGAATCGCCGCATAAACCCCCATCGGAATTCCGATCGCCAGAGCGATAAATGCGGCAACGAACGCTAATTCAAGGGTTGCGGGGAGTCGCTCGGCAATCAATGTCGAGACTAATATTCCCTGCCGCAGACTCATTCCAAACTCCCCTTGCACCGCATTCATTAGGAAGTAGAAAAACTGTATGACCGCCGGCTGATCGAGTCCAAGCTCCGATCGAAGCAATGCAATCTGCTCGGCTGTTGCATCCTGCCCCAGAATAAAGATGACCGGGTCACCGACATATTGAAAGAGCAGAAACGCGATCAGTCCCACCGCAAAAAGCACGAGCAAGGACTGAGCAAACCGCTCAAGCAGAAACGGCAACATAACCGATCAGATACGTTAACAGTCTAAATCGTCACTATTTAACGATCGTCATACGCCAGTCCAACTTATTATCAGCACTATGCGGCGTTTCAATATTCTTTTTTGTTGCCCATGGAATCATCTGATTGTGAAGCGGAATATGCGCGACCGTATCATTTTGCAACTGAAGGGCCTCGACTAAAAGACGTTTTCTAATAATCTGATCCGTCTCAACCTTGATACGATCTATGAGCTGATCCATTTTGGGATTGCTGTAGCGCCCGACGTTGTAGTTTCCGTCCGCACCAGTTGTTTTGGTTCGCACTAAAGATTGCAGTGAGTACAAGGCATCAAAAGTCGGTACACCCCAGCCGAGAAGATAGATACTTGCTTCATGGCGCTGAATCATCGGGAAATACGTCACCAAAGGAAGCGTCCTGAGCTTTGCGCGGACCCCAATTTTCGCCCACATCGCGGTGATGGCCTGACAGATCTGCTCGTCGTTTTGATAGCGATTATTCGGGCAGGCAAAGTCAACCTCAAATCCGTTTGGATACCCCGCAACGGCTAAGAGTCGAGCAGCCTCTTTTGGATCATAGGGCAGTCGCTTATGAACAGCCTGCGTCCACCCTTCCACCTGGGGTGAAACAAGTGCGCCAGTCACTTCAGACTGACCCCGCATCACCACCTTGTGGATTGTCTCAATATCGATTGCCTGATAAAGGGCTTTACGCACATTGAGATCTTTTAAGGGATTCTTTCCTTTGACACTACTACCGACCAGCTCGTCGCGGAATTGATCCATGCCTAAAAACATTGTGCGGTATTCAGAGCCTTCAATAATCTTCAACGCCGAATTCGACCGAATCCTCGGAAGGTCTTGCGGCGTTGGATCAAGCACAAAATCAATCTCCCCACTTAACAGCGCTGCAATGCGTGTTGGATCTGACTTAATCGGCACAAAGATGACTTCGTCAATATTCGTAGGGAACTGACTAGCACCCCACCA
>JACCDY011315532.1_pt1 | contig 10526 bp, 27 predicted proteins | sample 7446391 | NCBI WGS metagenome assembly JACCDY01 (sample SAMN15323451, study PRJNA562643) | freshwater metagenome | isolation source: river surface water | place: USA:Blue River Watershed | collected 2017-08-18
CAACCAAACCCAGTGTAGTCTACTGTAAATGGTTTCCGACGCTTTGAGATACTTTCAACGGTTTCGTGATTCATAACACCACCATTGCCACGGAAATCCTCTTCGTCCAACCAATGTGCAACTGAGGTCGTGTGACCATCTTCAGTAGCGTACCAACCAGCAGCGATATCTTTATCCATCAGAACCAGTTGCCAGAATTTTTCTGTGTTGAAGACAATATCACTATCAATCCAAAGTTGCCAATCGTATTGTAGTCTTCCATCCCAGGGAATTTGATCAGGTCCACGCAGGACATTCGCACCTAAACATTTGCATCTTGCAAAATTTACCATTGACGAATAATCTTGCGAAATCTGAATACTCGCCCCTGACTGGACAAGATCAAAGCAAAGTTGGACGAAGTTCTTCAGATAAAGGTATGAAACTCCCCTTCCAGGAAGACAGAAAACAATTGATTTTCCCTTTACCATTTCTCTTGCAGCATCATAGTCCCACTCTTGGGTTTTTTCCACTGCAGGTGTTTTTGTTTTAACAGTAAATCCTTTAGCCATAATTGTTTGTAATTACTTCAGTATCATACTCTATTATCTATGCCAAGTCAAGTCAGTCAATTTCTTTTTCTGTCAAGATTAGATCGGATCCTTCGACATTAATTTCAATCTCAGTATCTTCATACCATGAGAGTTCATTGACCGCCCACTCTGGGATTACGAGATAATACTCACCAGAAATTGGATCGACTTGTAGTGGTTGAAAATTTTCTCCGGATTTTTTTTTCATCTCTGTGTATTATTTTTGATTTTTCAAATTATATAGTTTTTTTCCTTTTTGATCAAGGTCTACCGGCCGGAATTTTTTGAGTCGAGTGATATTTAGAGGTCGATCTGGGTCAGTTATAGATTACGGGGACCCATTGATTTTTATATCGCATCTTCGGGCACCGCCACCCCCCATAGGGTAACTGTCAAACACGAACGCACATAGGGTCGCTAAATGTATCAAACTGTCGCCCACTAACTTACAAATAGGGGGACAGAATGACTGCCCCCCACTAATACTAACTGACTGCCATCTGATCTTCAACGAATGCCATAAGTTCGCCCACGTCGATGTGGCAATCAATCCAACTTAGTTCGCTCCCATACTCTAATAGGAACGCATCTGTAACGCCACAATAGGTAGCGAATCGCAGTGCCTCAGTGTAACTAACTGCCAGGGGGTAGGACATGATTTAGTGGGGTGAGGTTTGAGTAATTTAGGGGGAGGGATTAACCTCCCCAAGTTCTAATTACCAGTGCCAGGATTGATAAACTTTAGTGTCCTCTTTACCGCCGCAGATATTAGTTACGCTGAGGTGAGCGTTAGCGTTACCCTTAAGATCCGCCCATAAGTTACGTGCATCCTCTACACTCAAACTATCATCAGCGAGCAGACATTTGCCCCACATTTTATCATCAGTCAGGATAGTTTGACGGTGGGAAGCGTAATCAAACTCCCCATCCCGTTTGAACACTTCTAGGGAGATTTTAACGGTTCCGTCTACTCTCACCTGCTGCGATAGTTTGCCACTACCTTTACAAGCGAAGCAAACGCCGCCGCTGATGTGAGAATAATGGGGTAAGATACCTTTACCATTGCAACGGTCGCATTCATGAACCAAGGTTTCAAACGTGGCAGGCATGATCTTAGTGGGGTGTGGTTTGAGTAATTTAGGGGGAGGGATTAACCTCCCCAAGTATTATCAGAGGCGATAACCGCTCAATGGTTCGCTTTCACCTTCGGGCGGTTCAGCATTCCAATGGGAGTACTCGACACCCCGTGCAACCATGCTGTAGAGCACTTCCTGGCACTCCGACAGCGGACCCCGCCACATAACCTCTCCGCCATCCTCTCCGCCCCAGATGGTGGCGGTAGGTTGGGCGGAGGTCGGGAAGGGATCGGGCAGGCAGAATCGGCGGATCATGGGTCTCAGGGTGTGGTGCGGGAACCTCCGTCCCGCTTGCAGACATCCTACCCCATCGGGGGCGGACCCGCGACCCGCCCCGTCACATTTGTTAATTTATAATTTATCCGCGTAATCCTAAGTGCTTGGCAACAACGTAGGGCATCAGTGTAACCTCTACGCCATAATCGTAATCCTCCGATTCTGCAGGGAAGAATGTTACATACCATCCGCCGGTTCCAGTTATCGTAGGCACCTCACCTTTGAGTTCACATTCCACAGCGTAATTATAAGCGATTGTTCTAATGTAATTTGCTTTAGATTCTGCGTTAGGTGAACCCAAGCGGTTAATTTGCATCAGCACGTTAGTGCAATCCTCCAATCCAGAGTACTCCCAACGGATGCGGATTTGCTTGGAGAGAGTAGCAGACATGGCAGAAAAGTGGGGTGAGGTTTGAGTAAAGTAAGGGGAGGGATTAACCTCCCCCAGTGTAGATCAGTGGAAGAAATCGTAGGGGGTGTCCTCTGTAGGATCCCAACTATCAGCGATCGACTCTAACGTAGGTTCGGGATCCTGACCCATGTTATAGGCATCAATCAAACAATCCAGATAGAAATCCTCAGCGTCCATAATAGGCAGAAAATTATACTTATCGAATCGCAGATCTTCTACGCGATTCCACCAATCGCAGAATCCTGCATCATCGAAGCAGTTGGCGGTGGTCAGGTTTGCGGTTTGCATGTCGGTGTCAGTGGTGATCGACAAGGGAAGAATAACCCCAGCACCAGCACCAGCACAACCGGGTGTTGTGACACTATCCCAACTGGCACAAGGGGGAGTTTGTATAAAGAATAAACCAAGGATTGCAGAGTATAAAGAATAAAACAAGGATTGTAGAGTATAAAGAATAACTGCCCTTTGAGGATTGAATGTGATTAGAATAACCACACCACTGACCATAAAGAATCACATTCAATCCTGAAAAGGTAGTGTAAAGAATAGAGAACTACTTTAGATTCATTCTCTATTCTTTATACCTTCTAATCCTAATTCATTCTTTATACTAACCTTGCAGAAACTCCACAAGATTTATAAAAATTAACCATTCTTTCTGCTTCTTCTTTAGTTGTAAAGGATTGTGTTCTCCATTCACAATCATTATAAGGAGTCTGATAAGTTATAGTGAAACCGATTGAATTAATTTGTTGATTGTTGTTCATGATTGAATAATGATGGTGATGTGTATAATCTAGTCGAGATGTGTATGTGTGTGTCTCGACTAGATTATTGTGTGCATTCTCGTCGAGATTAATGTGTGCATTCTCGTCGAGATTCAATAGTGATGCCGACTCATTACACTGTTAGGATCATTGTACCAATCCTCCTCCTCATAAGTTGTAACTTTAGGAGTCATCCGAATAATAAGATCATCGGAGAGTGTGCAAACACCAGTTGTAACTAACTGGAGAATCTCATCAGGTGTCAGAAAGGTTTCCATTGTGGTGTGGTGTGAACTTGAATCAGTATAAGGTGGGGAGGTGGGGGGTTGGTGCCCCCCGTGTGCAACTTAATCGACTGTCACAATACAGCGGAACCGTTGCATCTCATCAGCGTAGGAGTCAAGATCTTCGCTTGAAGTATCCTCCCAAGCGATCCATTCATTATCACCCTTGTGAAGATCAATGCACACCAGATCAGGTGCATTCTTTGCAACCTGATTGACGCTGGCGAAAAAATCTGCGTAGACTGCATCCCGTTGGGCGTAGATTTCAGGTTCGGGATCCAGTGCGGTGATCCAGCGGATGGTGTCCAGGAAAGCGGTGAGATCCATCGGGGTGTGGTGTGGTGGACTGAGAAAATTGTAGCAGATCAGAGGGAACCTTGGCGACCCATTGCTGCCCATTCGTGAGCAGGTTTGGCAACCCCATTGCGGACCCATACCAGTTGGCGGGTCTTAAGGTCGGAAGCGGGTGAGAGAGTCATTGCGGTTCAGTGGTGGGGGGAGGTTGTTCCTCCCCCGTATTGTAGCAGATCAGGCGAACAGAGCAGCGATCCGGTCACGCTTGCGGATCTGATCGGGGATGATGAACCACAGATCCCGCTTGCCATTGTCGGAGCGGGTAGCGTCCAGGATGCCCCACTTCTCAAGATCGACCAGCACGGCGTGAATGGTGCCCTTGTGGCGGCGTGGATCCATCCCCATCAGGCGAACCAGGTCGGAGCAGGTCTGCGGACCCTTGCTGATCAGGATGCTGCGGACGGCGACGCGGGTGAGCAGGTGGAAGTTCATCGGTGTGGTGTGGTGAACTGAGAGAATCATACAGACCACTGTGGCAGGTTCTGATCCAGGTTGTGCCAGTGGTCAGACTGTCCACCGATGCGGGTTTTGCGGGCGTGCTGGTGCCTATAATACGGGGACAATCGAAGGAGGTGCGGGGTAGCACTGTAGACGACAACGATCGACACCGACCCTGCCTTGAAATAATGGCGGAAAAAATACAAAGAAAGGGGGCGGATTGTGCCCCCTGTTTTATACTTTAGGATCACATGTCGATCTCTTCAATGTCACCATGTCGGAGGCATTTGTTAAACAGAGTGCCCCAACTTGTCGCTGCTTTGGATTCTTCATCGCTGAGCAGATCATACCAACGTTGGCACTCTCCCTCATCCTCCCAAGCATAGCGGTAGGTTTTGCCGCTGCTCTTAAAGGTTACAAGCAGATCATAGGCATCGGTGCCATTATCTGCGGGGATGATCTCCAGGTGGGAGATGGCGACGGATTGAACGTCGGTGCTGATCGAAAGGTCGGTGGTGGTGAGCATTGCTCCTCCGTTGTTGACTCTTACAGTATAGGGGATGGATGGGGGGTGCTGAGACCCCCCTGTGCCAGTTCTCAGGGTGTCACAATGGCGTTAACTTTATTCTTTGATGCCCCGTGAGCAGGAAACGCTATCACAAACTCACGGTCTGCTACTTGACACAAACCACAAGTGGCACAAGTTACCTTGCCAGGATGCAATGCTGCAGGGCAGGTAATCACCTTCCGCCCGTTGGTTGTTGTGAAGAATCGACGCTTTTCTTCACTGTTAACAACCGCAACGGCGGGAATCTTATACTCAGTCATCACACGGTCAGCATCATCAACCGACTCACATGATGCATTGACGGTAAATCCCATTCCGTTTGCATTCTGTAGAGCGATCACGTTATGATCGTTCAGAATGTGGTGAGAATAGGTGAAACCTTTCTTACCTTTGTTTGCATCAATCAGGCGACGCAGTTTAAGGTAATCAATGTTACCATCATTGTGCGGCAGATCACCAGCGGTATTGTGCCGCCAAAGTGCATCCTTGGGGACGATTCGGCGGATCTGTGATACGAATTCATCCCAATTTACGCCCGTTTCATTACGGTTCAGGCGATCCCATTGCATACGCTCACGCCCAAGAGTAGCGTAGCATCCTGCATTGTAGAACGGGCAGGTTGTAGGGCAGGATACCCGCTCCGTGCGTGTGGTGGTGATCGGACCAGTTTTAGCGTTACCTGAGACCTTGGTGATGGTGACGTTCATGGCGTGGTGTGGTGCCGTTGACTCCTACAGTATAGGGGTTGGGGGCAGCGGTTGCCACCCCCACAGTGGACACTTAACGGATTGTCACGCTGCCCAGAGGTTTTCTTCAATCAGGCGATCAATCAGTGCCTTAGAGAGTGAACCACAGTGCTCACAATGAGTTTCAATCTTCACCTTCTCATGCAGGTAGTTGTAGACAGTCACAGACTGATAGTGACCGAAGTGCCAGCGATAAACTGCACTTAGAGTCTGCAGATACTTGCGGAAGACCACATAATCATCGTAAGAAGTGTGAGACTTCACCCAGTGATAGATGCCGATAAAGTGGCGGAAGTCGGGAGTTGTGCGGAAATAACCTTTGTTGGCAGCACGACTATACTTAAGGGCATCCATGATGCGATCTGCGTAATCCTTGCGGAAATACTTTTCAGTTACTTCCAGGCAGACTTCATCAAGTTTGCGAATACCTTCCTCATTCAGTTGCAGAGGGAGAATAGGATTAAAGAACGGGGCGGCGTTGTTGTTAGCGGTGCCGTTGTTGAAGAAAGACATGGTTCGGTTCGGTGTGGGTTGTCGGGGTGGTGTGCCGCCGATGGGTGAATGATGCCCCGGCAGAACCGAGCACCACAACCGACCTTGTGACACTACCCGTATTGTCACATCAGGCAAACGGACACTACTAATAGATGGGGTGAGACACAATGACATAACAGTAGCGTTATCATTAAGACAATAAAAAGGATCGGGCACCACCCCGATCCTTAGAACCCACATCACCTATACCATGCTAGGATTATCTGTTCTCTTACTCGCTGGGTAACTTTACTGAACAGTTGGAGGCAAACCCCTTCCTCCCTTGTGTTAGAATTGTATCATCCAGTCTGGGTCATTGTCAAGTGCTGCCCAGAAGAAGTTTTTCCGATTCTTGGATGCAATGAACAGTTTGCCACCCTTGTGTTGTTCAACAATACATTCGGGGTTGCTGTCCATGAGATTGGCAAAACGATTCTTTGCCTTCTTTGAGATTGGAGTGACGATTGCGGTTTGCATGATGAATCTCGATCTCGATGTGTGTAATCTAGATCATTATGTGGGTCTCGTCGAGATTGAGGTTCCAGTAGATGATGTGGCACATCTCTTCGAGGTTCAGAACTGGATCTCGTCTAGGGTTGGAACATTATCTTGACTAGATTCACTAGAGTCCATCCCATTACACAGTGCATCAAGAATCGAAAGGATGCTATTCCCATCAGTGCCTAGACGAAGTTGAGAGATCAGAAGTTGTTTGTTCATTGTAGTTTCAGTAATCAGGAGTTTCAGTAATTTTTACACCAAACGATTCGAGAACTTCATCATCATAATACTCACGAATCTCATTGATGAGTTCTTCTTCAGAATACTCGTTGTAGTTTGCAACGAGAGTGTCAAATACGAACTGTTCCATTGTCTTGTAATCCATGCCGTCCATTACGAACTCGGCATACTTCTCAACAAGAGTCGAGAAGTCATCAGTCCAGGTTTTTGCGTTGTTAGTCATTTGTTCAGTGCAGAATAACCAATCAGTTCGTTCTCGATACAATCAAACACCGTAGTGTAGATGTAATCGGTTTCTTCAATGCTGGAAAGAACTTTCTCAGCAAGCACACGATCTACGGGGTCGGGGTTGTTATCCTCATCCATCGTGAATACGTCTTCATTAGTGAACACGAATGCAGCGACGGGAGCATCTTCACCCTGCTCATCAATCAGTTGGTTGATTGAATCACGAAGTTGTGCAAGTGTGCGGTACATCAATCGTTGGTGGGATGATTAACGATTTGGTCTTCAATTTGGTTGGCAAGATCTTCCAACCATTCACAATCTTCGTCGTCTTCGTATTGTGCATTCTCACGCACAAATCGCATGAGAAACTCAATCTGCTCATCAGTGAAGTGATACTCTTTGAGTTCAGACATCAGAATACCAGATAGGGTGTGCCTTCGGAAATGAGACCAGGAATACTGCAATGTGCAGAGCGAAGTCCAGTAACCTCATTATCCAGTAGAAGATCCTCCTCAAAGTTGTAGAGAATGATCTCACGATCCAGTTGTTCTTCAGTCAGATTCTGAATCTGGGAGAGAAGATCACGGTAAGTCATCAGTCATTCTCCTCAAAGAGTGAGCGAATCTTATTCAATGCAGTGTAGTAATCTTCCAGATAAGGGTTGTCTTCATCTTCATACTGACGATTACTGTCCAGAAGATCATGAATCAGATCCCATTCGGAATCTGTAAAGAACTCTTTGATGGGGTGTGTGGTGGTGTTCATCAGAAGTCCCAGTCAGAGTTCAGAAAAGCATCGAAGGATTCTTCTTCAGCAGGGAACTCATCATCAAGATCCCGCATCTCAGGGAGATCCCAGATCTCACCAGGAGCATCAGCGATTTCAATCCAGAGGGTGTCTTCCATGAGTGGTGATGTAGTTGGTTGACTCTTGAATTATAGGGGCACTGGAGGCGATCCTGGTGCCCCTTGTGACAGTTCAAGAATTGGTCTTACGTGCTTTCATAATGATATTGTCCATAACACACATTGAAATATCAGTCACCAGATCAACATCCTGACATTGAAGGTTCATTGATACACACTCAGGAATAATTTCCATGAGAAGTTCAGTGTAGCGTTCATCTAAAAAGATGTCGTTGATGACATCTTCAGTAATAGCGATTGCCAGTTTCTTAATCGTGTGATCAGAGAATGCCATGGTACTTGACAGAATGAAGAAATGACAGTAGACTAGGTTTGTCCCCGATGAAGATGAGAATCTAAGTTACTTTAAGACTCTTATACCGCTAGTGCTCCTGAAGGAATTTCAACTTGCTTCTTACAGGAAGGATGTGTACTGCTGTGCATGTCATAACACACCCACTCACCCTCAGTGAACAGGTAAGCATACTCTTCACCTTCTGATAGATACTCTTCTACCGAATCATCATGACATGGAGGACAATCTTCACCACGATAAGAATAGTAATTGGGACCATAGTTTTGCCTATGACGATCTAACAAATCATTAGACCAACGTTCATTAGTCCAAGCACAAGACATATCACCTCCATCAATCAGTTCTGCTGCCTGATCATAGGAGTTGTAATGAGTCTTCAGAATACGACCCAACCACTCAGGATAACCATCCCAGTGATGATACGCAGAGAGCACAGAACCATCAGAGAGTTCAATGCCGATTCGTGATCTGGTTGCCATTGGTGTGTGGTGAACAACGATGTCAATGTAGGGCATGAAGTGGGGGAAGGAACTCCCCCTTGTGCCAGTTAGATGACTGTCACTTCAACTTCCTTAAGATTCAATCCTGCAAGTTGTTCATAAACACGCCTGCAGACTACATCAGTGGCATTCTTTGCCCTTGACTTTTCATACCAAATTGTAGTGCAACCATCATTTGTCTGCACTTTGATGCGAACGTTCTTCATGGTGTGGTGGTGAACTGCGAATATTATAAACATCAAAAGCGGCACTTGGATTCGATCCTTGTGCCGCTTTTTTTATTGTCACAGTATACTTGACTACCGTGAGTTCTTATGCTAGTATAAGTCTGAATAGTCTTTGACTTTAGCGGTTACTGATTCATTACCTTCTAGGTCTAGAAGTTCATGCCAATTAATATGCTCCAAGTCTAAATCATCATAACACTCAAGGTCTAGTGTGACTTGTACTAGGCGTTTTTGTGCGATCATAAGAACTCGTGGTAGTGTGGTCTAGATTCTATCATGCGTAGTGACGAAATGCAAGATCTTGATAGTCTTGCGAGTCTCGTGCATAATCCTCGTCGAGATCTGATGCATAATGCCCATCCTCGTCGAGATTATAATCGTTGCTGTAAGAATAGTCGAGATCGTAATCGTCGTACATAACTCGTCGAGATTCTGTAAGTGACTTGATTATTGTACCATAAAACTCGACGAGATGCAAGTGTTCTCACAGGTCTCGTCGAGATTCATATGATTCTATATATGCGTCTCGTCTAGATTTTGTGTGGGTCTCATGATATAACGGTAGTATTATATAATTATGTGTGGGTCTGTGAACTTTTATGTGGGGGGTCTTGACTTTTTTGCGATCTCGTGGTACAGTGCAGACTAAACTCACAAGTCTCAGAGGGGTTTATAAAGACTCAGACACATTTATAAGAGTATTTACAGGGTTATAAGAGTATTTACAAGAAGTAAAGAGATCTATAACAACATATAACAATATCATTATATAATCGTTATAAAACACAAACATATATTTTTTAATATATTTTTTAATATAAAAAAATGTCTAGAATTACAAAAAGACCACAAAACATGTGCTATAACTGTTGGTACACATGGTATCCAAGAGGTAAGAACATTAGTAACGTCTGTCCTAATTGTGGAAGTCGTAACGTTGGATTTGATTGGAGTGGTATACTATTATTCCTATTCCTATTGTTTATTCTTGCTATTCTTCTTAACTGACATGATCTCTGGTTTTGGTTTCCATTCATGAAGACCATGACATTCAACACCTCTGCGTATCATCTTCATCATTGCTTCTTGTGCAGATTGTAATGAGAAATAGACTGCACGTTTTTTGGATTCCATATACGTATACTCCACATAATGAAAACCAGTCTTCAGTGGATCAGAGATGAATTGTTTCATTTGATCTTTTTGATAAAGGAGTGAAGATTGTTCGCTAGAAATACATCTAAGTTTCTGATTCTTTTACTTACTCTACCTACAATCGCAAACATAAGAGTGAGTGGTAGAATAGGAAGATGAACTGCAAGACCAATGATTCTTTGCTTTTTAGTCAGTTTCATCGATCTTTAGGAAAAGTAGATTTCGGTCATTTGTTGATCATACTCTTGTGCAAGTTGAATCACATGAGTATGAATCGCAGGATCATCAATGTAGTGTGAAGTGCTCTCAAGACTGGTAATCAGACGAGAACAGAGTTTCATCATTTCTTGAACTTTTTGATCTTGTG